>Ga0116144_10000054_pt1 | contig 140451 bp, 116 predicted proteins | sample AD_UKC035_MetaG_FD_89746 | JGI IMG/M metagenome (GOLD analysis project Ga0116144, IMG submission 89746) | Active sludge microbial communities of municipal wastewater-treating anaerobic digesters from USA - AD_UKC035_MetaG | ecosystem: Engineered > Bioreactor > Anaerobic > Digestate | place...
TAAAAACAGCACCATGTTTGAAGCGAATGCCCGCACCCCATCTGTCAAACGTAACCACCTTATCTTTTACAGGACTTTCATTATAAAGCCAAGCCAAAAATTGCTGCGATTTCCAAACAGAGTCTTTTGCATCCCAATCACCATCTGTCCAAAAAACGTCAGGCTCATACGTAGTTATTAAATCTCTCATTTGTGGAAGCATGTGTTCGTTCACATATTTACTTCTGTCTGTCTTCCACAAGGGATTAAACCATTCGTATAAAGAATAATACATGCCCGCCCGAACAGTAGTCTTTCTTACGGCTGCAAATAAATCTCCAAGCAAATCTTTGTGCGGACCAACCTCTGTTGAATTCCATGGGAATCCCCATGTCTTGCTAGCTTCCTTGCTTGACCAGTTGGCAAAACCATCGTGATGTTTTGAAGTGAGCACAATATATTTCGCTCCTGCTTTTTCAAAGACAGCAGCCCACTCATCAGGATTAAAAAGTTCGGCTTTAAACTGATCGGCTAATTGGTAATAAGTGATGTCTCCAAATTTTTTCTTGTGAAAATTTATTCGCGCAGTATCGCCATTATTTAACCCATACTGATACCACTCTGCATAATTTCCTTTGGTACACCAACTGGGCACTGAATATACCCCCCAATGAATAAAGATTCCGAACTTGGCATCTTTATACCACTGCGGCACGGGTCGGCTATCTAGCGATTGCCAGTTAGGTTGGTATGTTTGTGCTGCAAGAAAATTTGACACAATGCTAAAAGCAGCTATAAAAATTATTTTACAAATTACCCTTGATACGCTCATATAATTTTTAAAAAATGTTATTCTAAAGTTTTTTTGCCGGAAACTTCTGCAGCCTGTTGCTGATGCAAATCAAATACAACGATAGTGTTTTTACCTTCCTTTAAAAAGTTTGCAGGGCAATACAAACTTTTTTGCGGACCTCTGTTCCAATACCTTCCCAAATTATTTCCATTAACCCATACAATTCCTTTTTTAAAATTACTCATGTCCAGAAAAGTATCGGCAGGTTTATCCATATCAAATTCGGTCTTAAAAAATACTCCCTCGCCTTTTTTGTTTTCATTAAACGACATAGCTGGTTTAAATTCATTTTTCGGTTTTAAATCAGAAATATAATTTACCTGCATAGGCAGCAAAAAAGTTTCCCAGTTCATTAGTGTAATTCCATTCAGTGTTACTCTGTCCGTTATTCCTTTTCGGTCAATCATGTATTGTGCAAAATTTATTCGACCCATTGCTTCTACTAAAATATCCAAAACAATTTCTTTGCTATCAACTTTTGGCAAATCAATACTCCATCTTCCCCCATCTCTATAAACAGAATCAACATATACACCATTTAAAAAAATCAAAGCGTAATCGTGTGGCTCGGTTATGGTAAGAGTACCACTTTTTGGTCCGAATAATTTTGTCCTATATAAAATGCACCCACTATTCTGTCCAAAATTTTCCATTGGTTGTGGTTGCACTGTATTAATAGGCTCAGGAAGATTATCCCACAAACTTGTGTAAGGCAACAACTTAAAAGGATTAATTTCAATTGCAGGAATGGGTGCAGGTACATCAGGCAATTTGTAGTTTACATATCGGGCAATCAACTTTCGCAATGCATGATATTTATAGGTAGGATTTCCCTGTTCATCAATAGGCGCATTATAGTCGTAACTGGTAACATCGGGTTGGTATTGAGTGGGCGAAAAAGCATTGGCACCGGCAGTAAAACCAAAATTAGTCCCACCGTGTAAAACATAAAAACTAAAAGATTTTTTTTGCTCAAGTAAATATCGCACATCCTTAAGCAGGTTTGTTGTATCGGGCTTTTGCCATTTTTCGCCCCAGTGGGTTAACCAACCTGGATATAACTCAGAACAAAAAGAAGGAACATTTGGATTATGCTTTTGGGCAGCTTCAAAATTGGCATCGTTTGCACCCGGATCAAGACCAATTGCACAACCTTCAAGAGTTCCTGCTTCAAGGTGATGGGCAGCAGGTCCATCGGCAGTATAAAAAGGAATGTTGATGGCGTTATCCTGCCAGAGTTTCTTTAATTCATTAGAATATTCTTTATCGTTTCCATAACTGCCGTATTCGTTTTCCAACTGCATCATAAGTACAGGTCCTCCATTTGTACATTGGAGAGGTGCAATTTCCAATGAAATATTTTTCACATAACGGGCAACCGCCTCCATATACCTTTTATCCATGCAGCGTATTTTTATATCGGGATATTTTAAAAGGTAAGGAGGCAATCCGCCAAAATCCCATTCGCCACATACGTATGGTCCGGGTCTGAATAGCACCCACATCTTCTCCTGCTGACATAAACGAATAAAAGCTGCTATATCCCTATTGCCGGTTTTAAAATCGAAAACACCTTCCTCTGTTTCATGGTAGTTCCAAAACACATACATGGAAATGGTGTTACACCCCATTGCCTTTGCCATTTGAATACGATGCTTCCAATATTGTTGAGGAATCCTTGAAGGGTGCAATTCTCCTCCTATTATCTGAAATGGTTTTCCATCAAGCAAAAACTCGTCTTTAGAAAAAGTGAATTGATGTTTCGGCTGAGCACTTATAGTTAAACTAAATAAAACTGAAAATAAAACTAAGAATGCCCGGGTCATTAAAAAAATTACTTACTATTAAAAACTCACCTGAATATTTCTTTCAAAACAATATGTGCTTTACTTATACTGATCTGCTTCTATTGCCATTGGCGACCATTGCTCTAAAAACTCAAGCACTTTTTGTTTACTATACCCTTCTCCTTCCTCAAGATAATCGGTACGCTGTGTGTGTATGCGCTTTCCACTTTTATCAAGTATAACAAAAACCGGAAAACCAAAACGCTGAGGGAACTCAAGCAATTTCATTACTTCAAAATTTTTATTCTTCTTACTAAAGTTAATATGCTCGGTAATGTAACCCGCTTTAAACGCAGAGTCAATTTGCGCATCAGATTTTGCAAACTCGTTAAATATGCGGCACCACTTACACCAGCTGCCTCCTACAAAAAGAAAAACATTTTTATTTTGTTCGCGTGCCAGTTTAGCTGCATCTAAAATTTGCTGCTGCGCATCGGCATCTTCGCTATACAAATTAAAAGTTGGTTGGGCGTTAACATTTAAAAGGCCCAACAAAAGAAGAAATAGTAAAGCGTGAAGTTTATACATATATTTCCATTTGGTACGAATATACACTTTGTAATAATTTGCAGTGTTATATTTATTTCTCTGCATAAAAGTGGCTATCATTACAGGAAATAAAAAGATCACAACTCAAACGTCCTCACAAATTTTACTACAACGGCTTGATTGTCCACTATGGGCAACTCAGGTGTTTTACGCAGCCGATTTGTGTTTTGCAATTGGTTAAATACTATGTATAAATCAGTTCCCTCTTTAGGATTGTAACGCAGCCGAAGGTTGCCACCAATTTGCTCACTTAGGTCATCATATTGCGTTAAAAGTTTTATTGAAAAAGATTTTGAGAGAGCAAAAATTGCATTGAGGTTAATCAAATTGCTTTTATAGATAGGTTTTCCAGTGGCAGAAAAATCATCGTTGAACCTGATTTGGTTATGCTCATAAATAATTTCGAAACGGATATATTTATTTAAGATGTTACTTAAAACTATTTCGGATGCAGCAATTTTACCGCCATAAAAATCGCCATGTCGTAAAAAGACTTCATACAAAAACTGCTTTGACTGATTGCTTTGGTAATACACTGAGTAATCAAACATATCGTATGATTTAGCTGGTATTATTATATCATCATTTAATTGCCAGTTATTAAAAAGTTTATCGCGTGTAAAACGTATGACATAAGCATCAATGAGGGAGCCGTTTTTAAACTCGATGACAGGATTGACGCTTGTTGTAAATGTTTCTGTTTCGCCATTATTTATGCGCCATTTGTATTGCACTGCATTGCCAATGTTCCAATAATTGAACTTAATATCCTTTTTGACTTTTTTGCGATAAGAGTTCCCAATGGTAATTCGTCCGTATTCTCTGTCGTCATTAAAACCCATAGCAGGATTAAAGTTTTTTTCTACTATCCCAAAGTCAAAGTTGCCGTTGTGCCCTTCGGGGGTTTGGTGAAAAGCAAACAGGTTGTAGTAAACATTTGAATCATAAAATTTTTTAATGCCCTTTTCATTTGTTGAGGCAATACCCCATCCCCAAATCCATTGCTCAGTAATTTTTTTTACATAGTCAAGCGCATACGTTTGAAAAGTTTCGTCCTGCTTTTTGGTGTTTAAACGATTGGTAACTATTCCACCATAAAAACTGCCACGCTTATCTATGTCTTTTCTAAAGCGCATTACGCTGAAATTTTGAGGATCAACTCCCGAAGCATCTACAGGCGCAGTTTGCATATTGAGGGCGCCAATAGCTAATCCATTTTGTTTACCTGTTAATCTTGCACCGGCTATAATTGGCACCACTAAATCACCTTCCCGTCCAATTTTTCTGGAAATAAAAAGCTGTGTACCCTGCCCCATTGAATAATTCAAAAAACTTCTCGATTCTAAAAAGAAGCTTCTTTTCTCAGGCAAATTAACTTCGTACTTACTCAGGTTTATAATTCGGTTATCCACTTCAGCCTGGGCAAAATCGGTATTGGCGGTTAAATCAAGTGTAAAGTTTTTGGTTATTCCGTATTTAGCATCTACACCTAGGTTTGAAATTATTTTATCAAAAGTTTCATCCTTTACAAAGTTTTTTCTGCTTATAAACTCTGTGTTGCTTTCATACCCAGTCCCATCTTCTTTTAAATTTTTATACTCATTAAAATTGGCAATGACATAAGGAATAAGGTAAAATGGCTTTTTGCTTTTGAGGTTTTTAAATTCCATGTCGGCAGCTAACGACATTTTATTGTAAGGGTCCAAAACCGTTATATCATAAGACGGGAAAACAGAAAACTCATTTTTTCTTTTAATGATACGGGTAGATTTAATTCCCATTAAAACTATTTCGGCAGTTTTAAACCGTAGTGATGAAAAAGGTATTTGAAATTCTAGAAAATAGCCTTTATCGTTTATTATTGATTCAACATTCCAGAAAGTATTAAAAGATGGGTTTTGGTTGCTGCCGTTTTGAGAGAACTCTACATCAAACCTTGCACCGCTTGCTGATGCTGCAAAACCAATTGCGCTTGATTTATCATGATAGGTATCTATTAAAATGGCAATACCATCATCATCTGCTGGATCAGAATCACGCTCCATATTGTTGTGCACTATTTTGCCTGCTTCGCTGTCAAAACACGAGTATGCTATGTAGAGATTTACATCATCGTAAGCAATTTTAAATTCGGTTTTTTCTGTTGGTGATGCGCCAGGTTGTGGGTCTGCCATTACAAAATCATTCATTACTTCTGCCTGTTGCCAGAAAGGCTCGTCAAATTTACCATCGAGTTTTACGGGTTGGGTTATACGTAATGGGTGATAGGTTTTTCTTTGAGCACTTACTTCTGCTATTACTGCGAAATAAAAACACATTATGAATAAGTGTGGCTTGATTCTACCTTTCATATCAATTGTCTTGACATATTGATTATTCAAGTTTATCTAAAATTTAAATCAACATTTTCCTGAGCATATTTAATGCAGTGGTGGCGGTTGCCTGAATAATTCTTGAGCGATTTTCTCCCAAATTAAATTTCTTTACTTCTGTTCTGTCACCAACACTAACTCCAATAAAGACCAAGCCAACTGGCTTTAGTGCTGTGCCACCAGTAGGCCCGGCAATGCCGGTGGTGGAAATAGAAACATCAGTACCAAATTTTTTTCGGATGGCTATTGCCATTTCTTTGGCAACAGGTTCACATACTGCACCATGTTCTTTGAGTAATGATTCATTAATTGAAAGTTCGTTCAGTTTGATTTTATTATCGTAACTAATTACAGAGCCAGTAAAATAATTACTGCATCCAGGCACCGATGTTATAAGGTGAGAAATATAACCACCTGTACAACTTTCAGCAATGGCAAGCGTGAGTTTTTTTTCTTTAAGCAATCTGCCAACCACTTCTTCAATTTTATCTTCATCCTCACCAAAAATAAAATCTTTAATCAGAGGCTTTAAATTTTCTAGTTGTGTACTTACCTGTTGCTGTAAATCAGGAAAATTTCCACGTGCCGACAAACGCAAGCGAACCATTCCGGTTTGCGGCAAATACGCAAGTTTCATGTGAAGAGGTAAGGCATCTTCCCAAGCAGAAATTAAATCGGAAAGGTAAGATTCGCCAATTCCCTGAGTTAATACAGTATGATGGATGATTTGTGTCGGAGGAAAAATTTCTCTTAGCTTAGGAATTACACTATCGGTCATCATTGCTTTCATTTCATAAGGAACTCCGGGCAATGATACATATACCTTTCCATTTTTTTCGAACCACATACCTGGAGCAGTGCCATTCTTGTTATATATTGGAGTACATTTATCAGGCAACTCAGCTTGTTTGCGGTTTGTTTCAGACACCGTTCTGTTGCGTGCTGCAAAAAGTCTTTCAATATTTTTAAAAGCAACTTCATCAAAAATCAACTTGGAGTTGAAGTACTCACATAAGGTATATTTTGTAATGTCATCTTTAGTGGGACCTAAGCCGCCTGTAATTAAAATTACCTCAGCACGCTTAGTTGCTTCATTTAATGCATCAATAATGTGTTGCTTGCTATCGCTTACACTGGTAATTTGTTTTACGTTATAGCCATTGTTGTTTAACTCTGAGCCCATCCATGCAGAATTGGTATCAACTATCTGACCTATTAGTATTTCATCCCCAATCGTTATTATTTCAATGTTTATCATTTTATCCTATTCTTTTATTATTGGCTTCCCTCTATGAACAATTAATTAAAAGGTGCAATATTAATCCAATCAATTTATTTAAGACTTTTGTGTGGCAGGAAATTTGAAAACCAGCATTAAACAAAAGCAAAGTATTTATGAAAAAGTATTTTTTATTAATGACTCTTATAGTGTTCGTTCAGTTTACACAAGCGCAAAACAACATTTTAAATCAGGTGGTAAACAGTGTTACAGGTAGTGGCGGTTTATCTAACGATCAAATCATTAAAGGCTTAAAAGAAGCTTTAAATGTTGGAACTAATAACTCAACAGCATCAGCATCAAAGTTGGATGGTTTCTATAAAAATCCGAAAATAAAAATTCCGTTTCCGCCTCAGGCAAAAAATATGGAGAAACAATTACGTGGAATAGGTATGGGTAAAGAGGTAGATAAGTTTACAAAAACACTAAACCGTGCAGCCGAAGATGCGGCAAAAAAAGCTGCACCCATTTTTGTTGACGCCATTACAAAAATGACAATTAATGACGGCTTACAAATTTTAAACGGGGGAAACGATGCTGCAACAAATTATTTAAAAGGTGCATCGGGTGCAGCACTTAAAGCAGCATTTTTACCGGTAGTAAAAGCATCGTTAGAGAAAGTTCAAATAACGAAATACTGGACACCGCTTACTAAAACATACAATAAACTGCCTCTGTCAAATAAAGTTAATACAGACTTGAACGATTATGTAACGCAACGTGCAACCGAAGGTTTGTTTAAACTCATAGCTCAGGAAGAATTGAAAATAAGAACCGATCCACAGGCAAGAATAAATGATATTCTGAAACAAGTTTTTGGAAGGTAGCTTTAAACGCTCTCAACAATTTTCAATCTCGCATATTTTAAAAGTAACTGTTTATCGCCTTGCCCCTGAAAGTTTACGGTGGCTTTGTTGTCAGGAAAGTTACCTTCAATCTTAACCACTTTACCTACGCCAAATTTTACGTGCATTACGTTCATGCCCTCGCGAATGTCTCTGGGGTTATCGGGTAAAAAATCTGTTGGCGCTTTAAAGGCTGCTGGTTTAGGTGTTTTTGAAACAGGCTTAAGGTTATTTTTTGTAAAGGAATTTTTAGAGAAAACCGGAGTTGATGATTCATTAAAGTTTTCGTAGCCATTCGTTGCTTTCCATCCGTTGTTTTTCGAATAATTATTTTTGGGCTTAGGCTCACTCATTACAGTTTCGGGAGCGGAAAGATATTTGGGATCAATTTCTTCTAAAAATCTGCTGGGCTCGCACGAAATTAAATTACCCCACCTGAACCTGCTCATTGCATAGGAGATAATGAGTTTATTTTCGGCACGTGTAATAGCTACGTAAAACAACCTGCGCTCTTCTTCCAATTCTTCTCGTGAGTTAACACTAAGTTGAGATGGAAATAAATTTTCTTCAAGACCTACAACAAAAACATTTTTAAACTCAAGACCTTTTGCAGAGTGCACGGTCATAAGGGATACCTTGTCGTTATAGCCATCATCTTTTTGTTCCGCATCGGTTAATAATGCAATATCCTGCATGTAATCCGTAAGCAGGCGAGTTGCTTCTGCATTTTCTATTTCAAGAGATGGGGCGCTTAATGGTGCATTGCCATTTTCTGTAAACTCCTTAATACCTGCCAACAACTCTTGAATATTTTCGTAATGACTGATTCCTTCCGATGTTTTATCATTAAACAGCTCTCTTAATAATCCGCTGCTTTGTGCTATATGACTTGCAACCTCATAGGCATTTTGGTTCTTAGCTAAAATAGAATAGCTTTTTATTGAAGTTACAAAATCAGCAATTTTTTGTTTGGTGTTATTTGCAATATCAATTTCGGGTTCCGAAATTTTCTCCATCACATCCCAAATTGTTGCACCCCATTCATCTGCTTTTATAAAAAGTTTTTCGTAGGTGGTTTTTCCAATACCACGAGTGGGATAATTATAGATACGCTCTAATGCTTCCTCATCGTAATTATTTATGGTTAGCCTGAAATAAGCCAGAAGGTCCTTTATCTCTTTACGCTGAAAAAAAGAAACGCCACCATAAACCCGGTAAGGAATATTCAGTTTGCGCAAAGCCTCCTCCATTGAACGTGATTGCGCATTGGTGCGGTAAAGAATGGCAAAATCTTTATTGAGCAGCCGGTCATTCATTTTGTTCTCAAAAATTTGGCGGGCAACTGCATTACCTTCTTCGTTATCTGAAATAGCGCGAAGCACTTTTATTTTATCTCCTTCAGTATTATCAGTCCAAACTTCTTTTTTTAATTGCGCCCTGTTGTTTGCAATTACGCTGTTGGCAGCAGACACAATATTTTTTGTGGAGCGGTAATTCTGCTCCAGCTTAAATGTTTTTAAATCGGGATAATCTTTTTCAAAGTTTAAAATGTTTTGAATATTCGCTCCTCTAAATGCATAAATACTTTGTGCATCATCACCTACTACACAAATATTTTCGTGTTGTGCAGATAACTTTCTTAAGATGACATACTGAGCAAAGTTGGTGTCCTGAAACTCATCTACCATTACATACTTAAACTTGTTTTGGTATTTATTTAACACATCGGGAAAATTTTTAAGAAGAATGTACGTGTTGTACAACAAATCGTCAAAGTCCATTGCGCCCGCTTTAAAGCACCGTTTTGCATAGAGTTCAAACAACAAACCAAGCTTGGGTTTGCCGGAGTATTTATCTTCGTTTTGCAATTCAATATGGTTCGCGTAATCCTGCCACGAAAACAAATTATTTTTAGCTGATGATATTCTTCCTAAAACCAATGATGGCTTATACACTTTATCATCCAATTCCTGCTCTGCAATTATTTTTTTTATAAGACTTTTGGCATCATCCGTATCATAAATGGTAAAGCTGGAGGGATAACCTATTTTTTCGGATTCTACTCTCAGTATTCTTGCAAACACGCTGTGAAAAGTTCCCATCCATAAATTGCGCGCCTCGTCTCCTACAATTTCTGCAATACGATTTTTCATTTCACGTGCAGCTTTGTTGGTAAAAGTGAGTGAGAGAATATTAAAAGGATCAACTCCATGTTGCATTAAATGCACAATGCGGTATGTTAGCACACGTGTCTTGCCTGATCCTGCACCGGCAATAATCATAGCAGGTCCTTTAATGTGTTGCACAGCCTGTTGCTGCGGCTCGTTTAATTGCTCTATATAATTCCAATTCATTTCATTCCAAAAGTAGGCGATTACATTCTATTAATAGTTTGCCTTTGGGAATTTTATTAAGAGAAAAATATTATTAAGAGAAGGTCGAATTGTTACTTTTTGCTTGTTGAAAAACTGTAATAAAAAAACGTTAGCCCTTTACCTACTAAATTATATTTGCATTACAAACACTCAAACAAAAAACTCATGAACAAGGGCAATCTAATTGACAAAGTAGCTTCAGAAGCTAAAATCACAAAAGTGCAGGCTAACGCAGCCATTGATGCTTTTTTAAGCAGCACCACTACAGCACTTAAAAAAGGCGAGCGTGTGGTATTAGTAGGGTTCGGAACATTTATGGTAACGAAACGGGCAGCTCGGAAAGGACGTAATCCACAAACAGGTAAAGTAATAAACATTGCAGCACGTAAGGTTGTGAGATTCCGTACAGGTGCTGAGCTTTCTAAAAAAGTGAAGTAACTTTTTTTCGCAAAAAAGAAAATGCCGACCCGCCTCAAACCGGTCGGCATTTTCTTTAATAAAGAAGGCGCGGAGAACCACCAACCGCGCCTGAGAAAAAGAAACAACCAACCTTGCAAAAACCTAATTGGTCTTTGCAATTTTTTGCAACTGTGTACCCGATTGGGTAACAACTATCATTGTATAAAAACCTGTAGTTAAATCTTTAATATCCATTTTGTATGTTTCACTATTGATGAAAGCAGATTTAACATTTTTACCATTTGTATCATAAAGTGTAACAGAAATCAATTTCTCGTTTACAGAATTGATATTAACATGATCTTTGGCAGGATTTGGATTAACTGACACCACACTTACTTCTTCAGGTAAAAGTTTTTTCATAGAAATACCGCTTGCCACTGATTGACTTATTAGCACATCATGTACCGATTGGCATTGGTGTGCGTCAGTTACGGTTACCTGGTATAAACCCGATGGTAGATTTTTTATCATTAACTCAGTGCAGCCATTAGCCCACTTTGCTAAATAAGGTTGCGAGCCGCCCCTTATTTCAACTACTGCATTTCCATTAGAAGCACTCTTGTAAGTTTCATCAGTAACGCTTGCCATTACAGTAAGTTGTTCAGGTTGTGTTACACTAAAATGTTTTTCTAGACTTTGTCCGTCAGCATCAAAAATTTTAACATTGTATTTCCCTTCACTCAAACCGGTTACATCTTCGGTAGTTGCACCGTTTGACCACTCAAATTTATAAGGTTGTTTACCGCCTTTAACCGACAAATCAATTGCCCCCGTAGCATCGTTAAAGCATAACAAATTATATACATCAGCTTTAATATTCAATTTTAAAACTTCACGCACTCTAAAAAGAGCAGTTTCATAACACCTGTTATTATCCGAAACTTTTACTACATAAACACCTTCTTCAAGGTTTGCAACGTAACTTTTGTTTGAGTTATCGCTCCACAAATAATCATATTTGCCTTCGCCCCCGGTTACATTGAGTTGAATTCGACCGTCATTTTTACCTGCATTACTTTCAATAACTACAGCATCAATTATAATTTTTTCGGGTTGACTTATTTCACTAGAGGAATAAAAAACATTTCCAATAGCATCTTTGACTTGCACGGTATATACACCGGCAGGTAGCCCGCTTAAATCTTCTGTGGCGGCACCATTACTCCATTTAAAAGTATATGGCGCAACACCGCCTCTTACTTCCATGTCTATCAATCCCGAATTATCATCGTTGCACAACAAATTAAATTTGCTGATGGAAACTGACAAAGGTTTAACACCTTCGGCATTTAAGGTTTTGCTGTTAAAAATTCCGTTAAATACTATTATAAGCAGCAGTGAGTAAATAAAGTGTGGTTTAGCGGTTCTCATTATTTCTGTTTTTAAATAACGAGACCAAAGTACCTATGGCAATACCCTCAGAAGTGGCATTTTAGGCGAAAGGTATTTTTGAGTGGGTGAAAATTTCAGGGAAAATGAGAACTTATCTTAGTTAGAATACAACCTAACAGATTAATAAAATTGTTAATGGGTTTCTACTAACACTGTTTTATTTTGTAACACCATCTTTGAAAATATTAAAACGAAATCTATAATTAATTTATTAATCTGTTAATCGGTGTTCCTAAAAGAGCAACTATTAAATCACTTGTGTATACTCTTGTTAAACATCTGAGTACTTACATTCACTTCTCACATCAACTAAAGGTTAATTAAATTCTTTATATTCCTAAAAAACATTTTTAAAGCTTATTTGCTCTCTATTTAAAATAAATTTAAACATACCTTCGCGGCCGGTTCAAATCAATTTATTTTTTTGGTAAGTACTCTAATTAGAAATGGAGCAAATAACTCATCATAACAAGGAAGAAGTTGCTTTATTGCTGAAAGAAAAAAACTTTGGCAATTTAAAGGAAGCATTTGCAGAATGGCTTCCTGAAGAACTTTCTGAATTGCTTACCGCTTATACCGAAGAAGATGCAGAGGAGGTTCATGCTGTTGTCTTTAAAAGCGTAGATCGCGATTTGGCCGTAAAAACTTTTGAGTTATTAGAGCTTACCTTACAGGAGGAGTTAATAAGCATTTTGCCTGCACGGCTTATGCAGTTAATTCTTAATGATATGAGCCCGGATAACCGTACTGCACTTTTAGAGCAGTTAGACTCTGAATTGCTCACCAAATCGTTAAAGCTGCTTACACAAAAAGAAAAAAGTGTAGCGCTTTCATTATTGGGGTACCCTGAAAATTCTATCGGGCGTTTGATGACACCCGATTACATAGCCGTTAGAAAAGAATGGACAGTTAAGTATGTTTTGGATTATATTCGAGAAAATGGTGAAAACTCCGAAACGCTTAATATCATTTATATAGTTGATGAAAAAGGGAAACTGATTGATGACATTAAGGTTAGAGAAATTTTACTTGCCGAGCTTGACACAAAAATTGAAGATATTATAGATGGAAAGTTTGCTTCGCTGTCAGTATTAAGTGATGAGGAAGTTGCCATTAACGAGTTTAAAAAACATAACCGCGTTGCGTTACCCGTAATAGACTCATCTGGCGTGTTATTAGGAATTATTACAGTTGATGATGTTTTACAACTGGCAGAGGAAGAGGATACTGAAGACATTCAGAAGTTAGGAGCGGTGGAGGCATTAGAAGAGCCTTACCTTGAAGTGCCATTTGGGAAAATGATGCGAAAGCGCGCACCCTGGCTGATTGTACTTTTTATTGGTGAAATGTTTACAGCATCTGCCATGAGTTTTTTTGAGCATGAAATTGCAAAAGCTGTGGTGCTTGCTCTGTTTATTCCGCTAATTGTTTCAAGCGGTGGTAATTCGGGCTCACAGGCGGCAACGCTGATTATTCGTGCACTTGCGGTAGGTGATGTTAGTATTAAAGATTGGTGGTTAATTATAAGGCGCGAAGCTTTATCCGGTTTAATGCTCGGACTAATACTTGGCTCCATCGGTTTTTTACGAGTGGCAGCATGGGCATCCTTTTCCGATGTTTACGGACCTCACTGGTTACTAATTGCCGTTACAATAGGCATAACGTTGGTAGGCGTTTGTTTATGGGGCACCATTATGGGGTCAGTAATGCCGCTATTACTAAAACGACTCGGGGCTGATCCTGCAACTTCATCGGCACCCTTCATAGCAACACTCGTAGATGTTACCGGGCTGGTTATTTATTTCAGTATTGCCGCAGCAATTCTCAGCGGCACGCTGTTATAAATCTTCATGCAAGCATATATCCTTTTGCCTTTTTTTGCGTATAAATTTTTTAGCTTTACAACGAGGCTCAGTTTAGAATGATAAGACCGCTTAAACATCTTTCATTATTGGTATGCTTAATGCTTTTACTGCCTGCCGTTTCTGTTAGCCAGGAATGTCAGATAAAAGGCACTATTGTATGCAAGGAAACAAGTGAAAAACTCAGCGAAGTAAAAATTGAGGTGTACGAAGGCGATTTGTTATATAAAATAATTAAGAGCGATACAGCTGGACGATACGACACCGGAAAGTTTAAACTCATACACAAAAACCTTAGTTTTTTAGTTGCCAAACAAGGATATGAAGCATATAAAATTTTATTTAGTGACATTAAACAAAACAGCATTACGTTTATCAATTTTAATTTAGAAAAACTTACCGAAGCAAGAGTTAAAGAGCAGCAGGAAGAACAGAAAAAAGCTATAAACAACCCGCAAAAATTCAAGCGTAAGTATTATAAAGTGAAACGCATGTAAACTATTCTAATGCTTTTGATCAAAAAAATTTTAAGCTACCTCTACCCTATTACAGTTGCAAAAATCAATTCACAAATTACTCCCGGGCTTGAAGTAAGGATTGAAAACGGCAAGCAAGTTTTAAACGCAAAGCATTCAAATTATTCTTTTGGCAAATTGCATGAAGTTATGTTTGAGGCAATTTCATCAATAGAAATAAGCAACCCTGCTAATGTCCTGCTGTTAGGATTAGGAAGCGGAAGTGCTGTTACCATCTTACACAATCTCAATAAAAAAATAAGTATAGATGCAGTAGAACTTGATACAGCTGTAATAAATACTGCTTACCAATTTTTTGACATTGGTAAATACCCTAACCTGGTCATTATAGAGGCTGATGCTTTTTCTTTTGTTGAAAGTTGTAATCAATCTTACACCCTGATAATTATTGATTTATTTATTGATGATAAAGTGCCGGATGCAGTTTTTAAACATGAGTTTCTGCTTAACTGCAAAAAAGTTCTATCCACGAACGGAACAATAATTTTAAACGCTTCCATTCTTGATCAGCCCTTTATAAGATCACATGATGAATTAATTTGTGAAGTTTTTAATAATGTTAACTCAAAATTTATTAAAGGAAATTTGGTTCACTTTATTAGAAATTAATATTCTAACATCGGATAGTTTTTCATATTTCAGGTAACAAGACTTAAGTTAATCGCATCAAGAGTTTAATCATAAAAAATGTAGGTTTGCGGCATGAATGTTTTAAGTGCTGAAGGGCTCAGTAAATCTTTTCACGAAACACCTCTTTTTACGAACCTTACTATTGGATTAAGTGCAAACCAAAAATGCGCACTTATAGCTGCAAACGGAACCGGCAAAACCACCCTAATGAAAATACTTGCAGGTACTGAAACTCCCGAAAGCGGAACGGTAACTGTAAGATCAGGCTACACGGTTGGTTACCTATCTCAACAACCTGAATTTAACGAAGAGTTAAGCGTGCTTGATGGTTTGTTTAAAGATGAAAACGAAGTTTTAAAAGTTATTGGCGATTACGAAAAAGCGGTTGCATTGCATGCCGATGCTTCTGTTTTGCAAAACCTGATTGAAAAAATTGATGCGCTAAACGGATGGACTTTTGAAGCACGCGTGCGCGAGGTTTTGGGCAGGCTGGGCATTCATGACTTTGATAAAAAAATTAAATATTTATCAGGTGGGCAAAAAAAACGGTTAATGCTCAGCAAACTTTTAATTGAAGACCCCGATATTCTTTTGCTGGATGAGCCCACCAACCACCTTGATATAGAAATGATAGAGTGGCTCGAAAATTATTTGAATGGTTTAAACAAAGCCATACTTATTATTTCGCACGACAGGTATTTTATTGATGGTGTTTGCTCATCAATTATTGAGTTAGATAATCAAAAACTTTTTGAATACAAAGGCAACTATGCCTATTACTTAGAGAAAAAAACTTTGCGCGAACAGGTATCAGAAAGTGAAATTGATAAAGCACGTAACCTTTACAGGCGTGAGTTGGAATGGATGCGCAAGCAACCCAAGGCGCGTGGCACAAAACAAAAAGCGCGCGAAGATTCTTTTTACGAAACAGAGAAAGTTGCCAAGCAAAAAAAGGGTGATGACAAACTGAACATCACATTACAAATGAACAGGCTTGGCAGCAAAATTTTAGAGTTTGAATACATCAGCAAAGCATATAACGATAAAGTGCTTTTAAAAGATTTTGCTTACACCTTTAAGCGTGGCGAAAGGATTGGAATTGTTGGGAAAAATGGTGTAGGCAAAACAACACTGCTAAATTTGGTAATGGGTTTAGACAAGCCCGATGCCGGTAAAATTAAAGCAGGGCAAACAGTGGTATTTGGTTATTTCTCTCAGGAGAAAATGATATTGGAAGAAGACAAACGTGTGATAGATATAGTGCGAGATATTACCGACTATGTTGACCTTGGCGGAGGAAACTATATGAATGTTGCGCAGTTTTTAACCAAATGGAATTTTCCCGGTTCCAAACAACATACCTATGTTTCTAAATTAAGTGGCGGAGAAAGAAGCCGCCTGCATTTGCTGACTGTGCTGCTTAAAAATCCAAACTTTTTAATTTTAGATGAGCCAACAAACGATTTAGATATAGTTACACTTAACACACTTGAAGATTTTTTGATGAGCTATGAAGGTTGTATGTTATTGGTAACGCACGATCGTTATTTTATGGATAAATTGGTTGATCATATTTTAGTTTTTGAGGGCGATGGAAAAATAAAAGACATTAACGGAAACTACACCGATTACCGCGAGCAGAAAGAAGAAGAAAAGAAAGAAGCGGTAAAAGAGAAAAAAGAAATTACAGATAACAGTTTCTCAAAAAATAACCAGCCTAAAAATAAACTTACTTTTAAAGAAAAAATGGAGTTTGAAACTTTAGAAAAAGAGATTGAAAAACTGGAGGCAAAAAAAACGGAACTACTTACTGATATGAATTCTGGAAATATAGCACACGATAAATTAAATGCTGTTTCTAATGAGTACCTGCAAGTGTGCAACACCATTGAAGAAAAAACCATTCGATGGCTAGAGTTGAGCGAGTTTGCCCGGTAGAGTTCAGCAAATTCTTCGCTCAAAATAATACATTTGTAAACCATGCCCGACATAATAAAGTTATTGCCCGATAGCATTGCCAACCAGATTGCAGCAGGCGAGGTTATACAACGCCCTGCCTCTGCATTAAAAGAGTTGATGGAAAATGCTGTTGATGCAAAAGCCACTTTCATAAAAGTGATAATTAAAGAAGCTGGCAAAACCTTTTTGCAGGTAATAGATAATGGCATTGGCATGAGTGAGACAGATGCGCGAATGAGTTTTGAAAGACATGCAACAAGTAAACTCTCTACTGCCGAAGAATTATTCTCTATTAAAACAAAAGGCTTTAGAGGCGAAGCATTGGCATCAATTGCTGCCGTTGCGCAAGTTGAGCTTAAAACACGATTGCACGATAAAGAAACAGGAACAGAAATAATTATAGAAGGCTCTGAAGTAGTTTCACAGCAACTTTGTGCAACTCCGCATGGCACAAGCGTTGCAATTAAAAATCTTTTTTACAACGTACCTGCACGCAGAAATTTTTTAAAGTCAACACCAGTCGAGTTCAGGCATATACTTGAAGAGTTCCAAAGGGTGGCATTGCCACATCCGGAAATTGCTTTTACACTGCACCACAACGGGCTTGAAATTTTCAATTTACCCATTAGCAATTTGCGCCAGCGCATTTGTGCCGTGTTTGGCAGCAACTATAACGAGCGCTTAGTGCCTGTTGAAGAAAACACCACTGTGGTTAACATTACAGGTTTTGTTGGTAAGCCAGAGTTTGCAAAAAAAGTGCGGGGCGAGCAATATTTTTTTATCAATAACCGCTACATACGCGATGGATACCTTAATCATGCTGTAACAAATGCTTTTGAAGAGTTGCTCCCTAACGGCAGCTTTCCCACCTACTTTTTAATGCTTCAAATTGATCCGTCAAGAATTGATATAAATATTCACCCCACCAAAACGGAAATTAAGTTTGAAGATGAAAAACCTATTTATGCCATACTGCGTGCTGCCGTAAAACGTGCTATGGGCAAATTCAGTATAGCCCCAACCTTAGATTTTGACCAAGAACAGTCATTCAACATCCCCGTTTTTAAGGGCGACAGAATACCGTTGCAACCTACCATTAAAGTTAACCCGCATTACAATCCTTTTAAAGAAGAAGAAAAGCAGCAGGGCGCAACTTTAAACACTTCCATTAAAACCGACTGGCAGCAACGTATTGCCGAAAAAATTAAACCCGAAGAAAATTTTCAGTCACAAAAACAGGAAGTAATAGCGCCATTCTCTCATGCCGTGCAGCACGTTCATTTTTTTGAACAGGTTTATAACAGCTATATTCTTACTTACCACAAAAACCAACTTGTTTTAATTGACCAGCAGGCTGCGCATGAGCAGGTGTTGTACGAAAAAAATATAGCGCAACTGCAAAACAGCAGTGCTGTAAGCCAGCAGGAATTGTTTCCGGTAATAATTGAACTGAGCACGCAATCTTTTCATGCACTGCAACAAATTGCTGAAACGCTAAAGACTTTTGGTTTTGACATACGCGATTTTGGCAAGAATGCTTTTGTATTACATGCCACACCCGCTTACGTTGAAAAGGGAAAAGAAAAATGGCTGCTCGAAAAATTAGTTGAAGATTTTGATTCGGGCGTAACCATTGACAAAAAACAACTGCTAGAAAAAACAGCACGCTCACTTGCACAAAATGCCTCGGTAAAATTGGGGCAAACACTTACACACAAAGAGATGAAAACGCTGTGTGATAATTTGTTTGAATGTCAATCGCACAATTACACGTTTAATGGCAAGGCTATTATTGTAAGCCTTTCAAAAGATGAGTTAATAAAAAGGTTTGAAAGGAAATAGTTATAGAACGTTGTTTTTGCTTTATTCGATTTTAGGGAAGATGCTACGAAAATTTAATTGTTCAATACTTAAATGCTCTTTTTAAAAACATACTCTTAAACATCTATCTAAAACAACATGCAAAAAAAATTAATCATTACACTTGCGCTGGCAGTATCCTTTCTAATTGGTTATGCATTCAATAGTTTTATCAGTCATAAACCTAATAACCAAAACCACTTAAAAAGAGTAACGGGCATTGGTGGAATTTTCTTTAAGTGCAACGACCCAAAAAAAATTAGGGAATGGTATCAGGTGCATCTTGGTTTACAAGTAAATCAATACGGTTCGGTTTTTGAGTGGTGGCAGGGCGCTGACAGCACCAAAAAAGGTTTTACGCAATGGAGCCCGTTTAAAGAAACAACAAAGTATTTTGAGCCTTCGCAAAAAGATTTTATGATTAACTACAGGGTTGAAAATTTAACCGCTCTTATAGCAGAGTTAAAGAAAGAAGGAGTAACCGTTACCGATACTATTGAAACTTATGACTATGGAAAATTTGTACACATAATGGATATAGAAGGAAATAAAATTGAATTGTGGGAACCTAATGATATTGAATTTGAAAAATTAGGGCAGCAGATTAATGCTAAAACAACCAAATAATTTTTCTGCTTTAAATACTTCCTTATTTTAAAACAAACTTTATTTTTTTATAGCTAACCAAAAGCAAACCCAAGCCGTAATACTAAAAAACCTCCCCTTTTATTTTCATTAAAAACCGGTGTGCCCCTCCGGTCAGTTCCTGTAATTTTATCTTCCAAAAATTTATACCCCACTGTACAATAAACAGCACTGGTTTTTGAAAAATCAAATTCAAAACCAATGTTGGCGTTAAACATGATACCGCCTTTATCTTTTACAGTCAAATAAGCATCTTCTTCCTTTTCAAGTCCGAAATTGTAACCACAGTCAGCAACCAAAGCAACCTTTAGCCTGCTTTTTAAAATCTGTTGCCTGAAATCTAAAAACACAGGCAGTTGCGTTGTCTCCTTAAATACATCCAAACCAAACCCTAATCCTATGGAATACTTCTGCTTAAAATTAAAGCCTGACTGAATAATATTGAAAGAATAAATGGCATCTTTGTTTTTAGTGTTTCCGGTACTTGATATTAAAGTTCCAACACCGATATTGTATCCAAAATCAAAAATCATCTGATACTTAGATTTTCTTTTATCAACCCCTTCATCCTTTCCAATGTTTTTTACTTCATTTAAATCCACAATTACCAATTCTCCATTCTGAGTTTTAATCTTCACTTCCCTCTTAGGAATAATTTCAATAATTGTTCCTTTAATTATTGTTCCATCTCTTTTATAAACTACATCTAAGTTTGTTTCCTGAGCATTACCCTCAAGGCTAAATAAAATCAAACCAAAAGCAAGAAAAAATTTTACCTGATTTTGCAAAAAAATTAAAAGTTGATTCATGGTGTAATCATACAAAAAAGCCCTGATCAATCTTCCCATTTCAATTTTTCTTAAGTTTGTAAAGAGAATTTTAGAACAAAAGATATGAGCAGTTTTGTTGTTTCGGCACGTAAGTACCGTCCGGCTATGTTTGATAGTGTTGTGGGACAGACGCATGTTACTACTACTTTAAAAAATGCAATAAAAAATAATCACCTTGCACAGGCTTTTTTATTTACCGGGCCTCGTGGCGTAGGTAAAACAACCTGCGCACGTATTCTTGCCAAAACAATTAACTGCACAAACATTACCGATGGCACAGAAGCCTGCAATAATTGCGAATCATGCATATCATTTAATGGGGGTCAGTCATTAAATATTTTTGAATTAGATGCAGCTTCAAATAATTCAGTAGATGATATAAGAAACTTAGTTGACCAGGTTCGTTTTGCTCCTGCTTCGGGTAAATTTAAAATATACATTATTGATGAGGTTCACATGCTGTCTGCCGCAGCCTTCAATGCTTTTCTTAAAACGTTGGAAGAACCTCCCTCCTATGCCATTTTTATACTTGCCACTACAGAAAAGCACAAAATTATTCCAACCATATTATCACGTTGTCAGATTTTTGATTTTAACCGCATACAAATTGAAGACATAGCTAAACATCTTGCAGAAATTGCCGATAAAGAAGAAATTGTATCCGAACCCGATGCATTGCACATAATCGCACAAAAAGCTGATGGTGCTTTGCGTGATGCACTTTCCATTTTTGACCAGATAGTTAGCTATGCTGGAAATAAAATCACTTACAAAGATGTCATCAGCAACCTTAACATTTTAGATTACGATTATTATTTCCGCCTGACCGATGATATTGTTAATGGAAATGTTTCTCAAATTCTTTTAACATTCAGCGAATTGTTGAGCGAAGGATTTGACTCACACAATTTCATTAACGGGCTAAGTAATCATTTCCGTGATTTATTAGTGTGTAAAGATGAAGTGACACTTCAACTACTTGACGTAAGCGCAGGGATAAAAGAAAAATACAAAACACAGAGTAAAATATGCGATGTACATCATCTTTTAAAACTGATTGAAATTTGTAACCGTTGCGATGTTGAATACCGCAATGCCAAAAACCAACGCCTGCATGTTGAAATTGCATTGCTCAAAATGTGTACAGTTAATGCCTTGGCAGTTCAGCAATCAACACAGCCACTGGCCTCAGTAAAACCCATACAAACTATAAATTCCCAACAAGTAAATGTAACCTCACAAGCAAAACCTACTGCTGCAAATGAGCCGCAGCACGAAATAAAAAAACCATCCTCTCCTGCTCAACCGGTTCCACAAAACACACCTCCTTCTGCTCCCAAAACATCCCTAACAGGCATTTCCCTTTCATCGTTGGCAAACAAAGCAAAACCTGCTGACAGCGATACCGAAAAAAAAAAGATAACTGATGCCTCATATGTTATAGTTGAAGACGAGCCTATAACCGAAAGCAATGTTTACACTTCATGGAATGCTTTTGCAAAAATAATGGACGAAAAAGGTAGAAAAAATATTTCTGTTACACTACTATCAAGAAAACCAGAGCTTAGAGATAATAACCTTATTGAGTTTGCCGTTACAAACAAGGTACAGGAAGAAGAACTTAAACTTTTAAAAGTTGACCTTCTTGAATTCCTCAAAACCCAATTACATAACAGCAACATTCAACTTCAAACGCGCATTATTGAGTTTTCCGAAGAGCCAGCAAAAGCCTACACCGCTAAGGATAAATTTAAAAAAATGGCTGAAAAGAATCCTGCTCTTGAGAACTTAAAAAAACGCTTCGATTTAGATTTAGACTATTAGTATCAAAACCAAATTATAAGCAGACTTGAAAATATTACTGCAAACTTTTTAGAATTTTGTCAATAATGTTCCAAAAAAACATTTAGGTTTGCAATAACCAAGTAATTGATGTATGAGTAGTGAAAATGGCCCTATTTTAGTTCCCCTTGATTTTTCTTCACAGTCGTTTATTGCTTTAAGCCAATCATATAATCTTGCCAGGCTAACCAACTCGCCTCTCAGGCTTTTGCATGTAATTGACCAGGATTTTTTAAGCAGTTTAACCGAGGGATTTTTATCTCAATACAATTATGGCGATACTATTAAAGAAGATTTGCAAAATAAGCTTGACGAGATTGCCGTTAAGTTAAAAGATGAGCAAAACATAATTGCCACAACCAGCGTACGTACAGGTAAAATTTACAATGAGATTATTGAAGAATCAAAAGATTGCAACGCTTCGTTAATTATAATGGGGACGATGGGAAGTTCCACCTTGGTAAAAAAATTTCTGGGCTCCAATGCCTCAAGAGTAATCAGAGAAGCTGAGTGCCCTGTAATTACCATAAAAGGTACTGCACACCGCAAAGGGTGTGAGAATATTTTATTGCCGCTTGACTTAACCAAAGAAACAAAAGAAAAAGTAAATAAAACAATAGAACTAGCACGACTTTATAAATCGCATGTTCATATAGTTACAATTCTTGAAAATGATGATGAGTTTATCATCAAAAAATTAGAACGGCAGATGGATCAGGTAAAAGAATTTGTTGAAGCCGAAAATATTAAATGCTCTACAGCATGTATTCAAAATGATGAAGTGGCAGAAGGGATTCATGAATATGCAAAACTGGTAAATGCCGATTTGGTTGTGATTATGACTCAGCAGGAATCAAACTTTACCGATTTGTTTCTCGGCTCAAAAGCACAGGAACTAATTAACTTGTTAGATATTCCGGTTCTTTGTATCCGCCCTGTAAAGAAGAAAGACCTTACAGAATTCGTTTTATCATAAATCCTCATCAACAATAAAAATCTCAGAATATGGAAAACAAAGATTTTGAAATTAAGAAGATTTTAATCCCCTACGATTTTTCCGAAACAGCGGCCTTAAGCCTTGAGCATGCCGTATTTATGGCAAAACTTTTAAGAGCCGAAATGATGCTTTTACACATTCTCGAATCAGTTTCGTTTACCTCTGCTTTAGGCGCAGCTTTTGGAGGTGTTGACAAAAAAATTGAAACGGAATCAAATGAAAAGCTTTCTAAAATTGCACAGGATATACATGCAAAAAATGGAATTACTACTACCTACAAAACAGAAGTAGGAAGAATATACAAAACCATTGTAAGCACTGCTGAAAAGGAAAATGCCGATGTTATTATTATGGGTACTCATGGTGTAAGCGGATACAAACGTTTTAACGTAGGCACAAACACTTCAAAGGTTGTTGAGGAAGCTTCATGTCCTGTAATTTCAGTGCAAGAACACGCAAAAAGGTTGGGCTTTAAACGTATTGTTTTGCCAATAGATGATACTGCTGCATCACGTCAAAAAGTTAACTTCGCTATGGAACTTGCAAAAGCTTATGGCTCGCATATTATTGTTGTTGGTTTAATGAATATGAGTAATGAGGACATTAAGAGAAGATTTACAATAAAGGTTGAGCAGGTAGATGAATGGCTAACCAAGCACGAAGTAAGCTGTGAAACCAAGTATATTAATGGTGATAATCTTGCAAAAATGACAATGACTGTTGCTGAAGAATTAGATGGCGATCTTATAGTGATTATGACAGAACAAGAACCAAGCATTACCGGCTTCTTCTTAGGAACTTATGCAACCCAGGTAGTAAACCACAGTAAGGTTCCTGTAATGTGTGTACATCCAAAGGCTTCTGACCCTAATAATATTTCAGTTGGTTATTAATGCTGAATCTTCAGCCAGACTTTTTAAAGTCAGATTTAATTTCGCTTGTACCATTAACTGAAGTTGATTTTGAAAGTGTTTACCTTGCTGCCAGCGATCCGTTAATTTGGGAGCAACACCCCGAAAAGAACAGATACAAAAAAGAAGTTTTTCAAACTTATTTTAATAGCGCCATTGAATCTAATGGTGCATTTAAAATATGCAACGCAGATTCAAATAACGTAATTGGTTGCTCACGTTACTACAATTTAGATGAAGGCACTAAGACAGTAATGGTAGGCTACACGTTTCTTTCCCGTCCTTACTGGGGAGGATTGTACAACTTACATCTTAAAAAATTAATGTTTAATCATGCTTTCGCATATGGTTATAAAGTGCATTTACAAATAGGTGCAAATAACATTCGTTCTCAAAAAGCAACAGAAAAATTGGGCGCCCGAAAAATTGATGAAACACGGATTGATTTTCCAGATGAAAATCCAAGTTTGCATTATGTTTATGAAATAGGTCCGGCAGAATTTATTTCAGCCCCATAAATCAAATACATTTAAATTCTTCAAACGGCTGATGGCAGTTATTGCAATAATGCAATGCTTTGCAGGCGGTGCTGCCAAACCAACTGGTAAGTTTTGTATTGTCTGATTTACAAAAGGGACATATTGTATTTTCAGTTTTTTGCTTTTTTTCTGGCGGAGCTATACCGTAATCTGAAAGTTTTTTTCGTGTATCCGGTGTCATCCAATCTGTACTCCATGCCGGAAAAAGTGATGTGACTATTTTAAAATTATTGATATTTTTCTCCAACAGTGTCCTTCTTATTTCATCCTCAATGGCATGTAGTGCAGGACAGCCGGAGTATGTAGGAGTAATGGTAATTATAATCATTCCATCCTTTTCTTCTACTCCTCTCAACACACCTAATTCAGCAATGTTAATTGCCGGAATTTCAGGGTCGGGAATTTGCGATAGCAACTCAGCAATTTTATCTGAATTTAATGTTTCACTATTCATTTATCTGCAAAACTAAACAATAGACTATTCTAAAAATATTATAAACAACAAATGAAATTATTCTTTTGTGTTTTAAAATTTTCTACTTTAGAAAAAACAAAAAACTATGAACAAACTCATAAGAGCTCTCATAGCCGGTTACGGTGCTAAAAAATTAGGAGGTGGCTGTATTTCCACCATCATTATTTTTATTGTTATTTACTATTTGCTTGGGCAGTGTAATTAAGGCTAATTCGGGTTATTAATATCTTTCTTTAAACTTTGCTTTCGGCTGTTGTTTTTATTTATTTCTTTGCCGCCTCAAAATTTAAAATATGTATAAATACTTAGCAATTGTTGCCATAACAGCTGCAACTTTTACATCGTGCAAGCGCGATGGTGTACAAAAAACAGAAACAGGTTTACAATACCGTTTTATAACCGAAACTAAAGGAAAAAAACCAGCTAAAGGCGATATTCTTTCCATGCACATGATTTATAAAACAGAAACCGATTCTGTTTTATTTGATTCTAAAAAGATGGCTGGTGATAAGTTTAAAGTGGCTTTAAAAGAGCCTGCTTACAAAGGAAGCATTGAAGAAGGTTTTGGCATGATGGCTGCAGGTGATAGTGCTGAATTTAAAGTAGTGGCTGATTCTGTTTTTGAAAAAATATTCCAGGCGCAGTTACCTGCTTTCATAAAAAAAGGAAGTATGTTAACCTTTAATATTAAAATGGAAAACATTCAAACCGAAGCTGATTATAAAAAAGAAACTGAAGAAAAAAGCAAAGCGGCTTTAATGGATGAAGCTAATGCAACGCAGAAATATATTACCGACAACAACATTACAGCACAACCTAATCCATCGGGCTTATACTACGTAGAAAAAACAAAAGGCACAGGAGCAAAAGCTGAAAAAGGGAAAAAGGTTAGCGTTATTTATAAAGGCATGTTACTGAACGGAACCGTGTTCGACCAAAGCAAAGACAATGCGGGTTATGAGTTTACGCTTGGTGTTGGCGAGGTTATACCCGGCTGGGACGAAGGCATTGCCATGATGAATGAAGGCGGAAAAGCGTTGTTGGTTATTCCTTCAACCCTTGGTTACGGACCACGCGGCAACGGACCTATCCCTCCAAATTCTCCGCTTGTTTTTGAAGTAGAGCTTGCAAAAGTTATTCAATAAGCAACAAAGGAAAATCCTTGTAAAAAATTTTAGAAGTAAATTTTTTTTGCCGATGAATAAGTGCAGTAAACTTAATAGCATTCTATTTAGCATTTTATTTACCGCACTTTTGTTTTCATGCAAAAACACAAAACAAACAACAGCTAATAATAACACAATGCCACAAACACAAGAAGATATTGTTCTTACAACACCATCGGGTGTTACCATAAAACTTACTAAAAAGGGTGATGGATTAAAGCCATCTACAGGTGATAAAATTACAGTGCATTACAAAGGCAGGTTAACTGACGGAACGGTGTTTGACAGTTCTTACGACAGAAACCAACCTTTTTCATTTACGCTTGGAACGGGTCAGGTAATACAAGGCTGGGATGATGCATTTGCCATGATGCAAACAGGCGACCAGGCAGAAATTATTATTCCTCCGGCATTAGGTTACGGCAGCCATGCAAACGGAAAAATTCCTGCCAACTCTACTTTAATTTTTAATGTAGAACTGATTTCGGTTAAACAAAAAATAGCAGCCGTGCCATACAATGTTGATGGCTTCGATACTATTGAAACTAAATCGGGCTTAAAATATATTATGGTAAAAAAAGGTGCGGGCAAACAAGCAGCACCGGGCACAAGTGTATCTGTACATTACACCGGTTATTTAACCGATGGCACCAAGTTTGATTCTTCTGTTGAAAGAGGTGAACCTATTACTTTCCGTTTGGGAGAAGGACGAGTGATACAAGGTTGGGAACAGGGAATTGCGTTGTTGAATGTTGGGGGAAAAACACGCTTGATTATTCCTTACAACTTGGGTTATGGAGAGCAGGGTTATCCTCCGGTAATTCCAGCAAAAGCCACTCTTATTTTTGATGTGGATTTGGTGGATGTGAATTAAGCACCATAGATTAAAATTTTTTCCACAAAGACACAAAGAATTACAAAGACTTTTTACAATTTTTGCTTTGTGCTTCTTAGCGTCTTTGTGGGAAACTCTTCTTTGCTATTTTTACAAAGCAATGCCACGCTTTATATTTTTAATTTTTCTACTGTTTACCAAAGGGGGTTCCTCACAGGAACTTTATAAAATAAATCTTGTTGACGAAAACAATACTTCCTACCCGCTTTCATCAATTAAAAACAATAAAACTTCTGTTGTTATTTTTTTTGACACTGATTGTCCACTATGCAAAAACTACACACTAACCGTTAACGAACTTGCAAAAAAATACAAGTTTAACAATGTGCAGTTCTATTTAATTTTTCCTGACAAACAAACAAGCGCATCGCTAATAAAAATATTCCGAGATTACTATAAGCTAAATGTTATAACGCTTAGCGATAGCAAGCACGAATTACTTAAACTTCTTAAAGCAAAAGTAACCCCGGAAGTTTTTGTATTTAACTCAGAAGCAGCATTACTTTACAGCGGTGCCATTGATAACTGGATGTACGAAACCGGAAAGAAAAGAAAAGTGGTAACACAGTTTTATTTGGATGATGTATTAAGTGAAATAATCAAAGGAAAAGTACCAAAGAAAAAAAGGAACAAAGCATACGGATGCATTATAGAATACTAATCATAATTTCTATTGTACTTTTTATTTGTGGATGTACGTCTGAAAAAAATCAAATTACCTTTTCAGAACATATTGCTCCAATCATTTATAAAAATTGCACATCATGTCATCGTGATGGAGAAGGTGGAGGATTTCCACTGGCTACTTATAATGATGTGAGAAAGAAAGCTGGTACTATTGCTATTGTAACTCAATCGCGCACCATGCCTCCTTGGCCTGCCGATCCAACTTACCGCCACTTTGCCGATGAAAAAATTTTAAGCGATGAGGAAATAGAAATGATTTCTGCATGGGTTGAGAATGGCTGCCCCATTGGCGATAGCTTAAGTATTCCTGCCCTTCCCGTATTTAATGATAAAACTTCAAAGCTTGGCAAACCTGATTTATCCGTAGGATTTCCATCAAAATATTTCATTAAAGGAAATAACAAAGACAATTTTTTAGTTATCAAGTTACCCTATGAATTACCACGAGACACTTTTATAAAAACGATTGAATTTATCCCCGGTAATAAAAAACTGTTGCACCATATGAATGGTAACTTAGTTGTGTTTAATCCTGAAAAGAAAAAAAACATTAACACAGGTGAGTGGTACGTAAATGCCGAAGACTCTTTTGACAGCCATGATATGCACGCGCGGATTGGTTTGTTGCATGACGACAACTCTTACCCTATGCTTATTCCTTCGGTGGTTAATTATTTACCGGGTGTTTATAGCGATAAATATCCCGATGGCATTGGCGGATGGGTCTTAACAAAAAAAGGAGTGATCTATATTAACACCATGCACTACGGCCCGTCACCTGTTAATGACTATGATAGTTCTTACTTCAATTTCTTTTTTACCTCTACCCCTCCCAAGCGCCCGTTGCGCGAATTAATTTTAGGCACAATTGGTGTTGCACCTGTGGTACCCGAACTTGTGATTCCACCCAATACGGTTAAAACATTTTATACCGAAACTGTAATCAACAAAGACATTTCTATTACCACCATAGTACCACACATGCATTTGATTGGAAAAAAATTTACGGCTTATGCAGTAACTCCACAATCAGATACTATTCCTTTAATTAGAATTAACAATTGGGATTTTCGTTGGCAATATTTTTATAAATGCAAAACGCTTTTAAAAATTCCGGCAGGTAGTAAGGTTAGAGCAGAAGGCGTATATGATAACACTGAGCAAAATCCCAATAATCCATTTTATCCACCAAGAGTCATCGGTGAACGCAAAGGAAGTATGCGTACAACTGATGAAATGTTTCAGCTTATTTTTAATTATTTAGAATATAAAAAGGGTGATGAGAATATTTCATTGGAGTAAAATATTTCACGCAAAGGCGCAAAGAGCGCAAAGGACTAGGCTTAAATTTCCTTTGCGCTCTTTGCGCCTCTGCGTGACCATTTAAAAAACTTACTTCCAAGCGCAAATTACCCCGCCCATAAGAGCAAAGCTAACTGTGAAGTAGCCTACGTTAATCCAAATATATTTCCAGCTTTTTCTTTCAAACATAGCGTTAATAGCAATAATAGGAAGAACCATAAAAATCCCGAGAAGTGTTCCGTGAAATGCTCCGTGCTTAAAAGTACGGAAGTTATCACCATACTTTTGCATAAAGCCATTAAACATAATGCTAACCTCCGAGTTTGGATCTTTCATACCCGGATCATCAGCCAAAACAGAAAATATTCCCATCTGATGAATTACAATGGGCATTAAAGCCATACCTGCCAACACAGCAAACACATAGGTTAATCCAAAAATCAAAGCATGATTAGCTCCTTTGGCTTTTTCTTCTGTCATACCAGAAGCCTGCATCCAGGCATTACCAAAAACCTTTGGGTTGTACCATACAAAACCCACCGCCAGCGGTATAAGTGCCGCTACAAATACTGAGATAAAGTTTACGTCCATATTATTTAATTTTTTAGTTATTTAGGAGGCAAAGCTAAATTTAATAGACTTGTTTTTAAGAATAATTAATGTGATTTAACAACAGTCTTTGTTAAAAAGCACCGAGTTAAATATTAAAATTGTTTCAATCCTCCAAATTTAAGAGAAAGAAAATGCAGGTTTAAGACACTATTTTTATCACTAAAAAATGTTAATAAATACATGCTGTTTTCACTCTCATTTTTAGGATGGCAGCAGCCTTTATTTTATCTTTACGAAGTATTAAAAAAATCAAACTTTTAAATTAAAAAATGAGCGATAACGTAGCCGAAATGGAAGTAAAAGCACAACAGTATAATGCCGACAGCATTCAGGTATTAGAAGGATTAGAAGCCGTAAGAAAACGCCCAGCCATGTATATTGGCGATGTAGGTGTTAAAGGTTTACATCACTTGGTTTATGAGGTGGTTGACAACTCAATTGATGAAGCACTTGCAGGGCATTGCAAAAACATTGAGGTATTTATTAACGAGGATAACTCTATTACTGTAAAGGATGATGGACGAGGCATCCCTACAGATATGCATCCAAAAGAAAAACGCAGTGCATTGGAAGTTGTAATGACCGTTTTACATGCCGGAGGTAAATTTGATAAAGATAGTTACAAAGTTTCAGGTGGTTTACATGGTGTAGGTGTATCCTGTGTAAATGCTCTCTCTACTCACTTGCGTGTAGAGGTACACCGCAACGGAAAAGTTTTTGAACAGGAATACTCTTGCGGCAAACCTTTGTTTGATGTACGTGAGGTTGGTGATACTGACTACAGAGGAACCATTGTGACTTTCAAGCCAGACGCTTCCATATTTTTAACAATCGTTTACAATTTTGCAACGCTTGCATCTCGCATGCGCGAACTTGCTTACCTTAATAAGGGAATAAACATTACGCTTATTGATGTAAGAGAGTTAGATGCTGAAGGCAGACCCCTTGGTGAAAATTTTTATAGCACCAAAGGCTTGCGCGAATTTGTTGAGTATATAGATGTAACACGTGAAAAATTAATTCCCGAATGTATTTATTTTGAAACGGATAAATTTGGTATTCCTATTGAAGTGGCAATGCAATACAACACTTCTTTTTCTGAGAATATTCACTCTTACGTTAATAACATTAACACCCACGAAGGCGGAACACACCTTTCAGGTTTCAGACGTGCCTTAACACGTACCTTAAAAAGTTATGCCGAAAAGCAAAAAATGCTTGACAAACTGAAATTTGATATTGATGGTGATGATTTCCGTGAAGGACTTACAGCAGTTATATCTGTTAAAGTTGCCGAACCACAATTTGAAGGACAAACAAAAACCAAACTTGGTAACAATGAGGTAATGGGTGCGGTTGACCAGGCAGTTGGCGATGCATTGAATAAATTTTTGGAGGAGAATCCTAAAGATGCCAAAGCCATTGTAAACAAAGTTATACTGGCTGCCACTGCTCGCCATGCAGCGCGTAAAGCACGCGAATTAGTGCAACGTAAAAATGTTTTAACTGGTACTGGATTACCTGGTAAACTATCTGACTGTAGTGAGCGTGACCCTGGTAAATGTGAAATTTATCTGGTTGAGGGAGACTCAGCAGGTGGAACAGCTAAGCAAGGGCGTGATAGAAATTTTCAGGCAATACTTCCGTTAAGAGGTAAAATTCTGAATGTGGAGAAAGCAATGGAGCATAAGATTTACGAAAACGAAGAGATACGTAACATCTACACGGCATTTGGTATTTACCGTGATGATAAACAAGAAGGTCGCCCGTTAATACTTGACAAACTGCGTTACCACAAAATTGTAATTATGACCGATGCCGATGTGGATGGTAGCCATATTACCACATTGATATTAACTTTCTTTTTCCGTCACATGAAAGAATTAATTGAAGAAGGATATATTTATATTGCAACTCCACCATTGTACTTAGTTAAAAAAGGTAAAGAAGAACAATACTGCTGGAATGATGAACAGCGGATGGCTGCAGTAAAAGAACTGGCAGGCGAAGGAAAAGAATCAAGTGTTAATATACAGCGTTATAAAGGTTTGGGAGAAATGAACGCAGAGCAATTGTGGGAGACAACCATGAACCCGACTAAACGTACGCTGCGCCAGGTAACAATTGAAAGTGCTGCCGAAGCCGATCGTATCTTCAGTATGCTAATGGGTGATGATGTTCCGCCTCGCAGAGAGTTTATTGAAAAAAATGCCAAATACGCAAAGGTTGATGCATAAAACTTTGTGTTATTAATAAATAGCAAAAATGAATACAACTAAAGATCCCGTCTGGTTTTGTCAAGGCGGGTTTTTTATTACTCCAATAATCAAATGCAGCAATACCACGATTTATTAAAATATATTTTAAGCAACGGCACCCAAAAGCATGACAGAACCGGCACAGGTACTATCAGCACGTTTGGTTACCAGATGCGTTTTAATTTGAAAGACGGTTTTCCCCTTGTTACTACAAAAAAAGTGCATACCAAATCAATCATACATGAGTTGCTTTGGTTTTTAAAAGGTGAAACCAACATTCAGTACTTAAAAGAAAACGGAGTAAGTATATGGGATGAGTGGGCTGATGAAAAAGGTAACCTGGGTCCTGTGTATGGCTCGCAATGGAGAAGCTGGAAAGGTGCCGATGGAAAAACTGTTGACCAGATTACACAATTGATTGAGCAGATAAAACGTAATCCGGATTCACGAAGGTTAATTGTAAGCGCCTGGAACGTTACCGAAGTGGAGAACATGGCATTGCCTCCTTGCCATACCATGTTTCAGTTTTATGTGGCTGATGGTAAATTGTCCTGCCAGTTATACCAGCGCAGTGCCGATGTTTTTTTGGGCGTGCCTTTTAACATTGCATCTTATGCTTTACTCACTCACATGGTAACACAGGTTTGTAATCTTAAAGTTGGAGATTTTGTACACACCTTTGGCGATGTACATATCTACAATAACCATTTGGAGCAAGTGCAGTTGCAATTATCACGTACACCAAAACCGTTGCCGGTCTTAAACCTGAACCCACTCATTAAAAGTATTTTTGATTTTAAGTTTGAGGATATTTCTATTAACAATTACGACCCCTATCCTGCTATTAAAGCACCGGTTGCGGTTTAAAATATTTTGCCATGTTATCTTTGATTGTTGCAGTTGATGAGAATAACTTAATTGGAAACAAAAACCAGTTACCCTGGCATTTGCCTGCCGATCTAAAATATTTTAAGGCATTAACCACCGGACATCCTATCATTATGGGACGCAAAACTTTCGAGTCTATAGGAAAGCCATTGCCCAACAGAAGAAACATCATCATTACCCGAAATAAAAGTTTTACTGCCGAAGGTTGTGATGTTTTTTTTGATTTGACAGCCGCAATTAAAAGTTGCGGTAATAACCAAGAGTGTTTTGTAATTGGAGGTGCAGAATTATTTAAGGTGGCTTTACCAATAGCCGACAGATTATATCTCACCAAAATCCATGATTTATTTGAAGGGGATACGCACTTCCCTGCAATTAGGAATGCTGACTGGAAACTGATTTCGGAAGAAAAACACAGTCCTGATGAAAAGAATAAATACAGTTATTCATTTTTAGTCTATGATGCTGTAAAAAATAAAATTGTTGCTTAAACAATGTCGTGGCAATCATATATAAAAGGATTTTCATCGTACCTTAAATTAGAGAAATCACTTTCGTCTAATTCCAACGAGGCTTACGTGCATGATATTGAAAAGCTGTTTACTTTTTTGAACAACAATGCGCTGAATGTATCTCCGGAAAAAATCTCACTTGAGCATTTGCAGGATTTTATCAAGTGGATTAACGAGGAAGGAATGAGCGCGCGCTCGCAAGCACGAATCATATCAGGCATAAAAGCTTTTTACAAATATCTTCTCCTCGAGAATTTAGTTACCGATGATCCTACAGAACTTTTACAAGCACCAAAAATCGGTAGGAAACTTCCGGATTTTTTAGCAGTGCATGAAATTGATGCCATGCTCTCAGCTATTGACTTGAGCAAACCTGAAGGGCAACGCAACCGCGCCATACTGGAAACCATGTATAGCTCTGGCTTGCGTGTTACAGAATTAATCTCTCTAAAAAAGTCATCCTCATTCTTAGACATTGGCTTTTTAAAAATACACGGCAAAGGAAATAAGGAGAGATTGGTTCCGATAGGTGATTCAGCCATTAAGCACATCAATCTTTATGAAGAAGCCATGCGCGTGCATTTAAAAATAAAAGCAGGCCAGGAAGATTTTCTTTTTCTGAATAAACGCGGAAGCAAATTATCGCGTATTATGGTATTTATGATTATAAAGGAGCTTGCAGAAAGAGCCGGAATAAAGAAAAAAATAAGTCCACACACGTTCAGGCATTCCTTTGCAACACATTTATTAGAAGGTGGTGCCGATTTACGTGCAGTACAAGAAATGCTTGGGCATGAAAGCATCACCACCACAGAAATTTATACGCATTTAGACAGAGATTATCTGAGACAGGCAATCATGCAGTTTCATCCAAGGGCATAGTTTTCCGTTATCATTTTTACCTCCAGGACTTTTGGTACTCTTCGGTTAAATATTTTAGGTTTGTAGTAATCAAAAATATCAGCTAATGAAAATCCGCATTAAAGGAAATACCATCAGGTTAAGACTTTCAAAAAGCGAGGTCGCTTTTTTTGAAAAAGAAAAACAGATTAGCGAAGAAACTAATTTCGGCAACAGCACCCTTATATATCAGTTGGTAAACGATGTAAATGCAGGTTCGATTAAAGCTACTTTACAAAACAATTGTATATCGGTACATATTCCCTCGGAAGATTCCTTAAAGTGGACCAGCAGTAATTTGGTTGGATTAAGTAATGATATGGATGTGGGCAACGATAAAAAACTATTTATCCTGATAGAAAAAGATTTTAAATGTTTGGATGAAACGATAGAGGACCAGAGTGATAATTATGACAACCCTCTTGCGCAAGCTAAATGAGTGAAAAAAAAAACATACCTGAATCTTCCGAAAATGTTTCCGCAGAAAATCCTGAAGAGTTTACAGGTATTAAGCTGGAACAATCAAAAAATGTAGCAGCAGGAATTCCAGCTGTTATTTCGAGTGCTGCACACATATTAAGTGAGATGGATGCAGGCAGAGGGATGAAAGCGTTGCTTGCATTGAATCAAACAGATGGATACGATTGCCCCGGTTGTGCGTGGCCTGACCCTGATGAGGAAAAAGACCGCTCTTCTATTGCAGAATATTGCGAGAATGGCGCTAAGGCAATTGCTGAGGAAGCAACAACAAAAAAACTAACTGCCGATTTTTTTGCTAATAATTCTGTTGCAGAACTTTCTCACTTGAACGATTATGAGATTGGTAAAAAAGGAAGAATAGCACAACCTATGTTTCTTGCAAAGGGCGCAACACATTACACACCCGTTAGCTGGAATGATGCCTTTATTAAAATAGCTAATCATCTTCACACTTTAAACTCTCCTGATGAAGCCGTGTTTTACACATCAGGCAGGACAAGCAATGAAGCAGCATTTTTGTACCAGTTATTTGTTCGCGAGTTTGGCACCAACAATCTTCCCGATTGCAGCAACATGTGCCATGAATCAAGTGGTGTGGCGTTAACAGAAAGTTTAGGAATTGGCAAGGGCAGCGTAACGCTTACCGATTTTTATAAAGCCGAAGTGATTATAATTCTTGGGCAAAACCCCGGCACCAACCACCCGCGTATGCTTAGTGCATTGCAAAAGGCAAAAGAAAATGGCTGCACTATTATTTCTATTAATCCTTTAAAAGAAACCGGGTTAATAGGCTTTAGTAATCCGCAAAAAGTAAAAGGCATATTGGGAATTAAATCTAAGCTGACCGATATTTTTTTGCAGGTAAAAATTAATGGTGATATGGCGTTGCTTCAAGCCATTGCTAAAATTTTATTGGAAGAACAGGAACAAAACAAAATTGTATTTGATTTAGATTTTATAAAAGAGCATACATCCGGCTACGAAAATTTTATTGAGCACATCAGGAATCAAAATCTTGAGGAGTTAATAAAACAAACAGGACTTTCGTTTAACCAAATAAAAGAAGTTGCAGATATAGTTGCATCAAAAAATAAGATTATTGCATGCTGGGCAATGGGTTTAACGCAACATAAAAATGCTGTTGACACCATTAAGGAAGTTGTAAATCTTTTATTGCTGAAAGGCAGTATAGGTAAAGAAGGCGCAGGCACCTGTCCTGTTCGAGGGCACAGCAATGTGCAGGGCGACAGAACAATGGGTATTTATGAAAAGCCTTCGGAGAAGTTTTTAGATAACATTGAAAAAGCCTTTGGTTTTACACCGCCCGCCAAGCACGGATATGACACAGTTGAATGTATTCATGCAATGATGGAAGGCAAGGCTAAAGTTTTTATTGCCATGGGTGGTAATTTTCTTTCTGCAACACCTGACACTAAGTACACAGCACAGGCGTTGCAAAAATGCAAGCTTACGGTACAGATAAGTACCAAATTAAACCGCAGTCATTTAATTACGGGTGAAGAAGCACTTATACTTCCGTGCTTAGGCAGAAGTGATAAAGATGTAGTGAACGGAGAAGAACAATTTATTACTACAGAAAACAGCATGGGGGTTATACAAATGAGTAAAGGAAATTTGAAGCCAGTGTCTGATGATTTACTGAGCGAACCGGTAATTGTTTGCCAGCTTGCCAAAGCAACACTTGCTGATAAAAGTAAAGTGAACTGGGATAAATACCTTATGCATTACGACAACATCAGAAATGATATTGAAAAAACAATACCGGGGTTTAAGGACTACAATAAAAAAGTAAGAAAGCTGGGAGGATTTTATTTGCCCAACAGTGCAAGGGAAAAAAAGTTTGACACCATTATAGGCAAGGCAAATTTTAATATTGCTAAAAGTGAACAACCATCGCTCAAACAAAACGAACTGATGATGATGACCATTCGGAGCCATGATCAGTTTAATACCACCATTTACGGATTGAATGATAGGTACAGGGGAATAAACAATGAGCGCAGGGTTATTTTAATGAATGAGAAAGATCTTGGAGCGTTGGGTTTTTTACCGGGTGATGTGGTTGATATTTATAATGACCATAACAACACTGAGAGAGTTGCTAAAAAATTTATTGTGGTTAAATACAATATTCCTGAAAAATGTTGTGCCACTTATTTTCCTGAAACAAATGTGCTGGTACCTATTGACAGCGTTGCAAAAAAAAGTAACACTCCAACCAGCAAAAGCGTAATAATTAATCTAAAAACACATAATTCTTAAAATGGAAATAAAAGAAACACTTTACACCACCTTCTCCTACCCATGCCAACGTGATAATATAACAGATGCAGATGGCGAACTGGTTTTACAAATTGCACTCAGCGAAGATGTAGAATTGCCAAAAGGCATATACATGAATGATGATGGTATTTATGAAATAATATTTGACAGCAATATGATTACTAAAGAAATGCTGCTTGCTGAGCTAAAGGAGCTAAATAGTATTGCGGGCATTGATTATGAAATTGCGTTTGCTGGAGATAATTAGTTATAGTTTACCAAGCTTTTAAAGCATAATATAAATTGCTATTACAGCTACAACAATTCCTATAATCCCTTTTTTTTGTGGCACCTCTTTAAAAAACAAAAATGATGCTACAACCGATACAAGCACTATTCCAATGTTAACAATGGTGAAAAGTTTACCGCTGTCTGTACCGGGTTCTGCTAATGCTCGAATTAAAAAATAAAGAGAAAAGAAGTTAACTAATCCCAAAAGAATTCCTCCCAGTACACTTTGAATTTGTATGGTGGCTTCCTTCATTATCATTTGCTTGACTATGAGGATACCTCCAAAAAAAGCAGCTGAACCGAAAAGAGTGGAAACAAATAAATTTTGGTTTTGGGCATTAATGAAAGTTGCTTGCGAGTATTTTATGCTAGTGTCAACCAATCCTGCACCAATAAAAAGTATAAACGGAAGTATTAGTATAAAGCCAGTATGCGTTTTGCCATCGGGTTCTTTTTTACCACCTCTGGTTAAATACACCGAAATTAAAGCAAGAATTAGTCCTATTACCTTTTGCAGGGTTAAAGGTTCATCATATAACATAACTCCTGCAACCATTGGTATTACTACCGACATTTTTGAAGCCACTGAAGTTGTGCCTATTCCAACTTCCTGAGCAGTTTTAGCTGTTAGAAAAAAAACCACAATAAATAACAGACCAATAAACAGACTGGCATAATAAAAATTTTTTATATCCGGTAATAATCCAATGTTTTCAGAATAATTAAACATAAAAGAGAAAATGCTTGCGGTTACATAATTAAAAAACAACCCCTGTAAGTTATCTACCCTCCATTTTTCAAAGTACTTTAATATTATATACAACAAAACTGTTGTTACTATACTCATGGTTAAATTCATACTCATTTATCTTTATTCTTGTAGGTTAAAAGAATGTCGTTTTTGATTTTTGTCTCTTGCCAATGAGCAGCTTTTAATACAGGTGCTGCTATTCCTTCGGTTAAAATTTTTTCTTGTGCAACAAAAACTCTTGCTTCATCCCACAATCCTAGTTGGAAAAAATTATTCAGTGTAACGGCACCACCTTCTACTATAATGGACTGAATATTTCTCTCATGTAGTTTATACAGTACCTGAGTAATAACATTTTTTTCAAAATTAATTTTCACTACTTCCAGCTTCTCTGAAACTATCTCCTTATTACTAAAAACAATTGTTCTACCGCCATCACAAAAAACATGGTGTGTTAGTGGGGTTCTTAAATCTTTATCAATTAAAATTCGTAAAGGATTTTTTCCATGCCATTCTCTTGCATTTAAACTGGGATTGTCCTTTATGGCTGTGTTAGCACCAACCAATATTCCTTGCTCTTCACTACGCCATTTATGCACCAATTTTTGTGAATACCCGTTGCTAATCCAACGGTTGGTTTCATTTTGATGAAGTGGAGCGATAAATCCATCCTTACTTTGCGCCCATTTTAATATAATGTACGGACGTTTCTTTATATGATAAGTAAAAAACCTTTTGTTCAGTTCAATGCATTCATATTCTGATACATTTTCAATAACTTCAATACCATTTTCGCGCAATTTTTTTATTCCGCTCCCATTAACTTTTTCAAACGGGTCAATACAACCAACTACAACTTTTTTAATACCGGAACTAATAATCAAGTCTACACATGGCGGGGTTTTGCCATGATGATTGCAAGGTTCGAGGCTAACATATAGCAAAGATTCCTTCAAAAGTGATTTATCTTCCACATCACTTATTGCATTTACTTCAGCATGCTGCTTGCCATAAATTTTATGATAACCCTCGCCAATAATTTTATTGTTATGCACAACTAATGAACCAACCATTGGATTTGGAGCTATATTACCCAAACCTAAAGATGCAAGTTCTACGCAGCGTCTCATATACAACTCGTGCATGTTGCCAAAGAAAACATTTTTAATTGAGATACTTACATTTGATGCCTTACAGCAAATGTTAGTTAAAGATATTTATAACAAGATAGTTACCGAACTAAGTTCTATATATAATACGGAAGAAGCCCGTGTTATTGCACGTATTTACATACAAGACGTTTTAGACGTTAAAAGTCCTTTATTGAATGAGTCTAATCATATTAATTCAAAAACCGAAATGGGTTCTATTGAAGATGATTTGCAGAGACTAAAAAATTATGAACCCATTCAATACGTAACAGGTAAAACTGTTTTTTGTGGGCTTCCCTTTAAAGTAAACAATCAAGTTTTAATACCTCGCCCCGAAACTGAAGAATTGGTTTATTGGATACTTGAACGCAACAAAAAAATTAATCCGATAATTATGGACATATGTACAGGCAGCGGCTGTATTGCAATTTCTCTTTCCAAAAAAAAATTTGAAGCAGAAGTATGGGCTACGGATGTTTGCGATAAAGCGCTTTCTGTTGCCAAAGAAAACGCTGACTTAAATAGTACAAGAATAAATTTCATAAAAGATGATGCATTGAATTTTAATATCTCCAAATACCCAGTTGGTATTGATATCTTAGTAGCTAATCCCCCTTATATTCCTACAGTAGAAAAGGTGTTGTTAGATAAAAATGTGGTGGAATTTGAACCGCACATAGCTTTATTTGCCCCGGGTAGCCCATATACCTTCTATTACCACATAACCAAAATAGCCGCAATATTATTAAAACCGGGGGGCCAAGTTTATTTTGAGATACATAGTAATGGAGCAAACGAGGTACGGCAAATTTTGGCTGATAATGGGTTTGTTGATATAATAGTTAGAAAAGATTTGAACGAAAATGAAAGAATGATTTGCGGTGTATTAAAAAATAAATACTTTTGATTGCTGTAAACAAATTAAGACTCAACGCTATGCTTAAACTTAATGCAGGAGAAAAATTCGCTGCCATTTCGTTTCCTAAAGGCTCTTTAAGAAAGAAATATGCAGTTAGTAACCATGGTCGCTTAATAAGCTATACCAAAATTTTTAAAGATGGCGATTTACTTGCCGGTACCTCAATTGGTGGTTACATTACTTTAAAAGTAAAGCCAGATGGAAAGGATAAAACCATCTATGTACACAAAGTTGTGGCACAAAACTTTTCAAAAAAAGCCTCACCTAAACATAAAAACGTAATACATCTGAATCATAACAAAAAGGATAACAAATCTTCCAACCTTAAATTTGTTACTGATGATGAAATGTACAAACACCACAGACAAAGCCCTCTTATTAAAAAACACCTTAATAGCCTGCTCACAAAAACCGGAACTGCCAAAGGGCTTAAACTTAATGTGGGTAAGGTAAAAGAAATAAAAAAGATGCTACGCGATAAAAAAGGCTACACCTTAAAAGCTATTGCCAAAAAATTTCGTGTTAGTGATATGCAGGTTTTCAGAATTAAATCAGGCGAGAACTGGGCATCGGTTAAATAAACTTTTATTGTTTATTTTTTTATCGGAAGCGGCACATCTTCTAAGGTGTTGCAGTGTAAATTTTATTGCCCTGACATTAATAAATGTGAAAAAATCTCTTCTCCTAAGTATTTTTATATAACTAATTTTAGCGCATTAAATTGCAACCAACTTCTTTGATGCAGCTTTTAAAAAAATATTGGGATGAGAAACCTCTTGCTCTTCTACTAATTATTGGTGGAATTTTCAGACTACTCTCCGCTTTCTTTGCCAAAGGTTATGGCATGAGTGATGACCATTTTTTGGTTATTGAACCATCACAATCTTGGGTGGATGGATACGATTACAACAAATGGTTACCGGTAATTACACAGGGATTAACCCAGGCAAGCGGGCATAGTTTATTATATCCGGGTTTGCATTATATTTTGTTTTATCTGTTTAAATTTATTGGAATTGTAAACCCTGATACTAAAATGATTATAGTTCGTTTGTTACATGCGCTATACTCTTTAATAATAATAGTAATAGGCTTTAAAATTACTGAACGAATTGCCAATAAAAATACTGCAAGGCTATCGGGCTTGCTGTTAGCTATCTATTTTTTTATGCCCTGGCTGAGCGTGCGTAATTTGGTTGAAGTGGTTTGCATTCCGCCTTTAATGCTTGCAACATGGTATATTATAAAGTATGATAAAGAAAATTACAGAGCAGGGATGTATGCAGGTATTATGCTTGGGCTTGCATTTTGTATTCGCTTTCAGACAGCCATTTTTATTTCTGGTTTTGGATTAGCTTTGATTTTGATGCAACGCTGGAAAAATATTGCCTGGCTTATTATCGGTTTTGTCTTAAGTGTTGGAATTGTGCAAATGCTTACAGATGTATTGATATGGAAAAAGCCATTTGTTGAATTTGCCGAATATGTGCGTTACAATTTGGAAAACAGCGAAACGTATGGTGTAAGTTCATGGTACAAATTCCTGCTTCTTGTAAGCGGAATTTTAATACCTCCAATGAGCATTTTACTCATGCTTGGTTATTTAAAGATCTGGAGGAAACATCTTATCATCTTTTTACCTGCTTTTTTGTTTTTTGTTTTTCACTCATCATTTCCAAATAAGCAGGAAAGATTTATTTTGCCTGTTATTCCTTTTATAATTGTTGGGGGGATGGTTGGCTGGCAGCAGTTGTTGCAAAACTCCACCAAAACTTGGATACAAAAATTTAACCGCATTACATGGATATTGTTTTTTATACTTAACACCATTCCTCTTATCGTAGTAAGTGTGTCGTATAGTAAAAGAAGTCGTGTTGAATCAATGCTTTACTTGCATAGAAAAGGCGATACAAAAACCATTTGCGTTGAAGAAAGCATCCACAGCAATATTACACTTCCGCCACAGTTTTATTTAGGCAGTTGGGGCACTGTTTACGATCTGTCTTCATCACGAACTATACAAAACCTGCTGTGCGATTTGCAAAAGACAAAACTTAAAGAAAACCTTCCTCAATATGTTCTCTTTAATCAGAATGACGATTTAGAAAAAAGAATTAGTGCCTTTAAAAAATATTTTCCTAACATAACATTTGAAACAGAAATAAAACCCGGTTTTATTGATGCTTTACTTCACAAATTGAACCCACGTAATTCTAACTTTACTATTTACATTTACAAAATACATTATAACAAAGAAGAATGGGCAAGCATTAACTCTGCTGGCTGCTTTGCACATAATTAAAAGATGATATGATGTAATAGGGTAATAACTTTTAAGATGGATTGCTTTTAAAATACTCCATAATATCCTCTACAGGTTTTACTAATATTTTGCCCACTGAAAAGCCATTTTTGTTTGCCACCTCTTTTAATATATGGCTGAAATGATGAGCAATACTTCCAATAAAATGAACAGGGTGTTTTTTACTTTCAGGATAAACTACAATTGTGGTTTCATAAAACTCGGTAAACCCTTTGCGTACCATATTTACTACATAATCGCTTTCCTTGTGTGACGATAAAAACTTTGCAAACGAAGCCAAATAAACATTAGGATCAGGTTTATGATATACACTTTCGATAATCGACTCTTTTGTAAGGTGATATTGATCTCTAAGCTGAGATTCCAACTCTAGTGGCAAAAGTTTATACAGATAGTGAGACAGAATTTTTTTTCCAAAATAACTTCCGCTGCCTTCATCGCCTATTATATAACCTAATCCATGATGGCTTGCTACCACATCTTTTCCATTGTAAGAACAAGCATTACTGCCCGTACCTAAAATGCAAACTACCCCAGGCTTATTACCACATGCAGCAATACATGCTCCGAGCATATCGTGTTCAACTAAAACATTGGCATTGGTAAAAACTTTTCTAAAAGCACCTGCTACAATCTGATTGCGTTTTTCATGGCTGCATCCCGACCCATAAAATTTTAATACTTTAACATCTTTTGCATAGTGCATTAACCCACGGTTATGGGTAAGCTCATTGATAATAAATTTTTCGTCATGGAAAAACGGATTAAACCCAACCGTATTAAATTCCATTTTAAAATCTTTACGATCACTTAACAGCCAGTCGGCTTTGGTGGATCCTGAATCGGCAATAAGAAGCATTTTTTGTTTGGAGTTTTAGTCCCGAAGTTTCGGGAGAAGTTGAGAGTATGTGGTTTGAAGTTGTGCAAAATTAAAAATGGCTGGATATAATTATGAGCATTCACTATTAAACACACCCCCAGCCCCCTCTCACTTACACAGTAGCAAACACACAGAGGGGAATGCGTTGCGATTACAACCATTCACTATTTACAACTAAATAGACAAAAACCTGCTGTATCTTATTAAATGCTTATCTAATGGTGAATGATGTTTAATGGCTTTTTTCAAGTCAACCAGTACTAATTGATTTTTTTGAATTCCTGTCATCTTATCTGTTTCACCTTTTAAAAGACTTTCTACAGCAAACACGCCAAATTTTGTTCCTAATATTCTGTCACAAGCTGTAGGAGTTCCTCCGCGTTGTATGTGTCCTAAAATACTAACTCGTGTATCATAATTAAACTTCTTTTTTACTTCTTCGGCTATTTTCATAGCCCCGCCTCCTTCATCACCTTCAGCTACCACTACTATGCTTGATTCTTTTCCTTTTTTTACCCCTTCTTCTAATTTGTTTACCAAATCAGCAACATTGGTTTTTGACTCCGGCAACAAAATATCTTCTGCACCACCCGCTACGCCAGCCCATAGTGCAAGGTAACCTGAATCTCGTCCCATTACTTCAATAAAAAAGAGTCGGTTATGGCTTGCAGCTGTGTCACGTATTTTGTCAATAGCCTCTATTGCAGTATTGACAGCCGTGTCAAAACCCAACGTAAAATCAGTTCCCATTAAATCATTATCAATAGTTCCAGGTATTCCTATAAAAGGTATATCATATTTGGTATTAAACTCAACAGCCCCCCTAAAGGTGCCATCGCCACCAATCGCAACTAATGCGTCTATTTTATTTTTCTTCACATTTTCATAGGCGGTTTTCATTCCACGGTCTGTCATAAAATCTTTGCTGCGCGCGGTTTTTAAGATAGTTCCGCCACGGTGAATGATGTTACTAACTGAGCGTGAATTGAGTTCAGCCATATTATTTTGAATCATTCCATCGTAGCCGCGCATAATGCCAATTACTTTTTTCTTGTGAAAGATTGCACTACGCACCACGGCTCGTATGCATGCATTCATTCCGGGGCTATCGCCACCTGATGTAAATACACCTATTGTCTTCATTAACTCAAAAATTATAACGTGCTAAAATATGGTTTACAAATTCTTAAATCTTCATAGTTGTATAAAAGATATTAATTCTATATTCGCCACACTTTAAACAAATAACAAAAAAAAATCAAATGAAAAAATTTACTTTACTATCTGCTATTGGAATAATAGCATCACAAGCTTTGATTGCTCAAGGCGACAGAGTTGGGCAACAAAACACGTCTGTATTTGGGGCGCGATCGCAAACTACTTTTGCAACCCCTAATGGAAGTTCTTCTTTAAAAAATGGCTTAAGTTTTATCAATGTATCTTACGTTGATGATTTTGAAGGTGACAATTCTGTTCTTGGGTTAGTGACAAGAGGATATACCGTAGAAAGAGTAGGAACAGGTCCTATTGGTACAACTGAAGAATTTTTTCAGGGAAACCCTGCAACTTTTGTTGCTTATAACGGTTCTGATTCCAGTTATGTTGCTGCTAACTATAACACAGTGGCTTCTGGAGATATTGATAACTGGTTAATTACTCCTCCACAGAATGTTGCCGCAGGTGATGTAATTTCTTTCTATTCAAAAGCACCAACAGGTTCAATTTACCCTGATTCCATTCGTGTTATGTATTCAGCCACTGGTGCTTTAACAAATGCCGACCCTAGCTGGGTTGAGTTAGGAAGATTTGCTGTAACAATTGGTGCTACATGGGCACAGAGTGTTTATTCAGTTACTTCAGGAGGTGCTACAGCAACTTTTGCTATACGTTACGCTGTTGTTGATGGCGGACCTTTAGGAGCAAACTCAAATTATATTGGAATTGACCAATTGGAGATTGCTACTCCTGCTGCTGTTGATGGGGGTGTAACAAGTATTAATGGTCTTGTTTCAGGTTGCGGATTAAGCGCTACCACAGCTATTGAAATTACAATTGCCAACAACGGTGGTTCTGCACTAAGCAACTTCCCTGTTTCTTATTCTATTAATGGAGGAACACCTGTTAATGAAACTTATACAGGAACGATTAACGCAGGAGCTACTGCAAATTACACGTTTACTCAAACTGCAGATCTTTCTGCTGTTAATACCTTTAATATTACTGCTACTACAGCTATAACTGGTGACGGAAATGCTGCCAATGATGCATCCAATACTAGTGTAACTAATACCGCTCCAGTTTCAGTAACCTTAGGTGCTCCTTTTAATGAAGGGTTTGAAACAGCCACTACTACCCCACCTGCTGGTTGGGCTACATTTGATGTTGATGCAGATGGCAACAATTGGGATTTTCCAACTACATATCCGCATACAGGCTCCGTTTGTGCTCGTGTTGGCTTCCCTGCAGGAACTGCTGCTGTTGTGTGTGAAAACTGGTTAATATCTCCTTGCTTTGATTTAGTAGCGGGTACAAACTACGTTTTAAAATATTACTACAAAGCATTTGATGTAACAGGTAATCCTTATCAACTTGAAACAAGATATGGTTCAATACAAGACCCATCTGGAATGACAAATAATATAGCAATTGAGGCACAACCAATTGATACCACTTATCAATTTGCAAGCTACCCAATTAATGTGGCTGCAAACGGTATTTATTATTTTGGATTTAATTTATTCGGAACAAATCCAACTTTCTCTACTCGTGTTGATGATATTTCTTTAGAAGTGGTTACAAGCGTTAGTAACCCAGATGGTTCTGATTTATTTTTTGTATATCCTAATCCATCAAGTTCTTATTTAACTATTTCAAGTCAAATACAGGAAAGTAATTTGACCGTATCTATTTATAACGTAACCGGACAAGAAGTTTATTCAACTGTTCTTGCAAAAGCAACCAAGCAAGACATTGATGTATCAAACCTTGCTAGTGGTGTTTATACTATTAAAGTTAAAGGTGAAAAATCAAACTTCACTAAAAAGCTTGTTATAGAGTAATTAAATAAATTTATAAAACAAAAAATCCCGCTTGAATGCGGGATTTTTTGTTTCTATATTGTAACTTTATTTTACCTCTGCTAAACATGTTAACTAACTGCCATTTATAGTCTGTTTTATTAAATACATCTTTAAAAGAGTAAGCTAAACAGGCACTAAAAAATTTTATAAAACGGCTACCAATAAAATCCTCTTATAGTACGAAGCGAGTTTCACAGTTACTTTTCCTTAAAAATTTATTTTCTTAAATAAACGGTCCATTTAAGACTGTGAGCAATTTATTGTCCTAAATAAGTCTCTCAATTAAGACAGTGAAGAATTTATTGTCTTAAATAAACCGCTTACAGTCTTAAATACGTGGTAAATTAGTTTAAATAAATGGCTGGCTTAGCTAAATAAGCGGCTCAATTGGTTAAGCCAATGCGTAACTTGTAGTAATTTTCCGCTTATTTGCTTCTGTAAGCTTTTCAACTACCTCCGTAATTATGTTGGTTATATAAGCAGCTTTGTAAATTAAATTTGCATTTCAATAAGTTAGGTAACCAACTTTCCGAAAGCTTGGCGCTTTCTGAAACGTAATCCCTTCAACTGTTATTTTTCCTTTTCTTTCACTGGTATTGGTCAAACTCATTGGCAAACATTGGTCTTTATTTATAATGCAAAATCTTTAAGGTTTTAAAAAACACTAATGGTTCCCAAACATTCAATTCATAATTGCTAATTCATCATTCTTAATTCTTTATTCTACTTAACTTCGCCCCATATGATCCGCAGCTTGTCCTGCACTTTATTTTTTGTTTTGATGGTGTGTGCCACCCAGGCGCAGCGTGTAGGCATTGTGCTTAGCGGTGGTGGCGTGCGCGGCTTTGCACACATTGGTGTGCTTAAGGCTTTGGAAGAAAACCACATACCGGTTGATTATATTACAGGCACATCGGCAGGTGCATTAGTGGGCAGTATGTATGCTACAGGACTTACTCCGCAGCAAATGGAGCTTAATACTTTAAGTGATGAGTTTAGAGAATATGCAACGGGTGCCTATGACGAAGATTTACATTATTACTTTAAAGAAACTGATGAGGATGCATCGTGGCTTACGCTAAAATTTTCTTACGATTCTATTATCCGCACACACCTGCCATCAAGCATAGTAAACTCTGCCGCTGTAGATTTTGCATTGTTGGAAAGCACTACTGCCGCATCGCAGGCATCGGGCTACGATTTCAATCATTTGTTTGTACCCTTCCGCTGTGTAGCCAGCGATATTAAAAATAAACGCCCCGTAATTTTTAATTGTGGCGATTTAAGCACAGCCATACGCTCCTCGTTTGCATACCCATTATACTTTTCGCCCGTTGCCATTGAAGATAAAATTATGTTTGATGGAGGCATTTACAACAATTTTCCCAGCGATGTAATGCTCAATGATTTTGAACCAGACATTATTATTGGAGTTAACGCAGGCACAGGTCCTGAACTTGCCGGAGACGATAATATTCTATCACAATTTAAAACTATGATTATGCAATCGCAGGTATATGCACTACCTGGAATTGATGATATTATGATTTCGCCTGAACTAAGCAACATAAGCGTATTTGATTTTAATGCTTCTAAAGCCGCCATTGACTCGGGCTATGCGGCCACCATGCGTGTGATGGATGACATCAAAGAAAAAATTGCAAGGCGCAAACCTGTTGATGAATTGAATGATCAACGTTTGCTTTTTCTTCAAAAATATAAGCCGGTGCTTGTAGATAAAATAAATGTACTTGGCGTAAACAGCGCCAAAGCCGATTACATCAAAAAAATTTTAAAGAATACCAATGAACCCGTAAGGCTAAAACAACTAAAGCCATATTACTTTAAACTGATAGCTGATGAAAACATACGCAGCATTTTTCCGCGCTTAACTTACAACGAACAAACCGGCTTTTACGATATGGATTTATACGTAAAACAAGAAAGCGATTTGAGGGTTGATGTTGGTGGTAATTTTTCTACACGCCCCATTAGTGAGTTGTATTTAGGGTTGGATTACAATATGCTCGGCAGGCAATCACTTAGTTTAAACGCCAACGCCTACATAGGCAAATTTTACAACAGCCTACAAACCAAAGCCCGAATTGATTTCCCCGGTCAGTTAGATTTTTTTACCGAGCCCTATCTTGCTATTAACCGCTACGATTATTTTAAAAGCAGTACAGCCTTTTACGAAGACATTAAACCAAGCTACTTGGTGTATAACGATTTGGCTTATGGATTAAATATAGGCATACCTGCCCGCAACAAAGGCAAGGTTATTTTAAATGGTAGCATATTCAACATTAAAAACGAATACTACCAAACGCGAGATTTTTCAGTAAAAGACACTGCTGATGAAACCACGTTTAACGGTTTTACCATTGGACTTAACTTTGACCGCAACACACTTAACCGCAAAATGTATGCAAGCAAAGGCACACTTCTAAACATTAAAATAAGATATATAGAAGGTGATGAAGACACCCGCCCCGGCTCCACATCGCCACTTGACCAAAACTACGCAGCCTACCACCGCTGGTGGCAGCTTAAAATGGTATATGATAATTATTTTAAATCTTTTGGCCCGGTTAAGCTGGGGTTTTATTCCGAAATGAACTTTAGCGGACAACCCTTTTTTAAAAACTACACCGCCACCACCCTGCTTGCCCCAGCCTTTGAACCTACGCAAGAAAGCAAAACACTTTTTTTAGAAAACTTTCGCTCGCACAACTACATAGGCATAGGTCTTAAAAACATTTTTACCATCAAATCTAATATTGAAGTACGATTAGAAGGCTATGCCTACCAACCCTTTCAGGAAATTACTTCAACAAGCACCGGTGAGGTTAAATACAGCGATGCCTTTTCTACGCGGTATTATATTGCATCTCTTGCTACTGTTTACCAAAGTCCGCTTGGCCCTGTAGCACTAAACCTTAATTATTACGATAGAAAACAAAACTCCTTTACCTTTATGTTTCACTTCGGGTACATATTATTTAATAAAAAGGCTTTGGATTAATATACAATCAACCCGTCTAACTCCAAACACTATACCTAAAACCCATTATCTTCGCCCCATGACTACTGAAACTACTACCCCCCTAAAAAACACAGCTCTGAGCCAAAAACACATTGCTCTTGGCGCTAAAATGGTTCCGTTTGCAGGGTACAACATGCCTGTAAGCTACGAGGGAATTAACACCGAGCACGAAACAGTTAGAACCGCGGTGGGCGTTTTTGATGTGTCGCACATGGGTGAGTTTATATTAAAAGGAGAGCACGCACTTGATTTAATACAAGCCGTTACCAGTAACGATGCCTCCAAACTTACCGATGGAAAAGCACAATACAGTTGCCTGCCCAACAGCACCGGTGGTATAGTTGATGATTTAATAGTTTACCGCATAGATGAAAAAACATACATGCTGGTAGTTAACGCATCAAACATAGACAAAGACTGGAACTGGATTAAACAACATGACAAGTGGAATGTAGAAATGCACAACATAAGTGATAAAACATCATTGCTGGCAGTGCAGGGACCCAAAGCAACAGCAGTGCTGCAAAAACTTACAGCTGTAGATTTGGCCTCCATACCTTACTATTCTTTTGCAAAAGGAGAATTTGCCGGAGCAAAAAACGTACTCATATCAAACACCGGTTACACAGGTGCAGGGGGTTTTGAAATCTATTTTGAAAACACCGATGCACAAAAAATATGGGATGCCCTTTTTGATGCCGGTAAAGAGTTTGGTATAAAACCCATTGGCTTAGGCGCACGCGATACACTCCGTCTAGAAATGGGTTTTTGTTTATATGGAAATGATATTGACGATAACACGTCCCCTTTAGAAGCCGGCCTGGGTTGGATAACGAAATTCACCAAAGAGTTTACCAACAGCGCATGGCTTAAGGATCAAAAAGAAAAAGGAGTAACCAAAAAACTTATGGGCTTTGAAATGATAGACCGCGGCATACCACGCCATGGCTATACTCTTTGTGATGAATCTGGCAATAATATAGGTACAGTAACATCTGGTACACAATCCCCAAGTCTTCAAAAAGCAATAGGTATGGGCTACATTGCTACGGCACACGCTACAGAAAACAATACCATATTTGTAAACGTTCGCGATAAGATGTTAAAAGCAAAAGTTATAAAAGTTCCTTTTCTTAAAAAACCATAATTCAATTAATAAATAATTATTCTTATAATTTATCTGCTTTGAATTTGAATAACCATTCAAAAAAACCAACAGTAGAAGTTTGCCTAACTCCTGCCCTGTTCGATCATTACGATTACAAAAACAGCATAGTGGTGGTTATAGATATATTACGTGCTACATCTTCTATATGTGTTGCCTTTCAAAATGGAGCTAACAGCTTAGTACCCGTTAGTACAGTAGAGGAAAGCCTTTCATATAAAACCAAAGGGTTTTTGATTGGTGCCGAAAGACATGGACAAATGCTCGAAGGTTTTGATTTTGGCAACTCGCCCTTCAGTTACATGGATGATAAAATTAAAGGAGCCAACATTGCGCTTACTACCACTAATGGCACCAAAGCCATGAACATTGCCAAAGATTCTTATAAAGTAGTTGCAGGTTCGTTTCTCAATTTAGATGCGCTTGCAAACTGGCTCGTAAAGGAAAATAAAAATGTAATTTGCTTATGCAGTGGCTGGAAAGACACTTTTAATTTGGAAGACACTTTATTTGCCGGTGCTTTAACCCATCAAGTACTTCCGCACTTTGAAATGAGCATTAATCGAGATTCTACCATAGCTGCCATGCACTTGTATGATTTGGCAAAGGCCGATATTTTTTCTTTTCTCAAAAACTCATCGCATCGCATAAGGCTTTCAGAACTTCATATTGAAGAAGATATTACCTATTGTCTTACACCTAACCAGGCCAGTGTTATTCCTGTTTTAAAAGATGGAGTATTGTATGATGCCAGTAGAATTAATGAAATGGCTTGGGGCAATGGTCAATAATTAGTCTTCTTATCGAAAACAAATCAAGATTTAAGCAACGTACATAACTTGCTTTACAGCTTCAATTATACGATGCACATTAGGTAGGTAAGCATCAATGAGTGTTGGTGCGTACGGCAATGGCACGTCCTTCCCTGTTACACGAATAACCGGTGCATCTAAATAATCAAAAGCATGCCTCTGTACCTTAAAAGCCACCTCGGTAGAGATATTCCCAAGAGGCCAGCTTTCTTCAATTAAAACCAACCGGTTTGTTTTTTTTATGCTTGATATAATTGTTGCATAATCAATAGGACGAACGGTCCTTAAATCAATTACCTCGGCATTAATATTATCTTTTGTCAATTCATCGGCAGCTTTCATTACTACCTTCATCATTTTACCAAACGATACAAGTGTAACATCGCTTCCCTCCTTTTTAATATCAGCCACACCAATCGGCATTATGTATTCTCCCTCCGGTACCTCTCCCTTATCGCCATACATTTGTTCGCTCTCCATAAAAATTACGGGATCTTCGTCACGTATTGAACTTTTCAAAAGTCCCTTAGCATCTTTAGGGTTGCTTGGCACTATTACTTTAAGCCCTGGACAATTGGCATACCAGTTTTCAAATGCCTGAGAATGCTGAGAACTCAACATACCAGCACTTGCTGTCGGCCCCCTAAACACAATTGGTACTTTGTACTGCCCACCGCTCATGCTCATCATTTTAGCCGCGGAGTTAATAACCTGATCAATAGCTACGAGAGAAAAATTAAAGGTCATAAATTCAATAATGGGTTTTAACCCATTCATTGCAGCACCAACACCTATACCTGCGAAGCCCAACTCGGCTATAGGAGTATCAATTATTCTTCTTGGTCCAAACTCCTCAAGCATTCCCTGGCTCACTTTATAAGCACCATTGTATTGTGCAACCTCTTCACCCATTAAAAAAACTTTATCATCTCTGCGCATCTCTTCATTCATAGCCTCACGCAGCGCTTCTCTAAATTGTATTTCTCTCATAACTTACTTTTTAATAATAACGCAAATATAATTCTCACAAATTAATTCACTAATTGTATTAAACACTTGTATTTCTGATATCCTTACTTTTAAAATGTAACGGCATACTATATGCAATTGCTCTGGCAGTGTGCAACTATTACATTACATAAAAAATGTAAGGTTTTACAAAAGACCTCTTAAAACAAAAAACTAATGGCACTTGAATTGAAAGAATTTAAATGATAAAAACTATATGCTCATAGAACAAAATTACATGATAGACATTTTTGAAATAAGTTATAAAGAAAAACACGTGGCCGCCCTGGTACATGAAATAAGACGAAAAGTCTTTGTTGTTGAAGGACGTGTTGATCCGCTTCACGAGTTTGATGAAGTGGAACACGATTGCAGGCACTACATTGCTTACTACAAACACAAAGCAGTGGGCACCGCACGCTGGCGCGATACAGATGAAGGTATAAGGTTAGAAAGATTTTCTGTCCTTAAAGAATACCGGAACAACGGAGTTGGAATAACCTTGTTAAGAAGGTTGATGACTGATATATTGCCTATGCGTAAAAATATTTACTTGCATGCTCAAACCACCACAGTAAAGTTTTTTGAAAAGGCTGGTTTTAAATGTACGGGTGAAATGTTTTTTGAAGCCAATATTCCACATTTTAGAATGGTGCTTATTAACCCAATATTCTAAAAAGAGATAGTAATAAAAAAGGAAAGCCGTTTCTATTTAGCAGAAACGGCTTTCTTTTTTATTTTGATTATTGATTAGAAATAGAAGTGCATAATTATAGCACCGCCCAAGTTATCTGTATCAATACCAAAAGAAGATGATTTTCCTGATTTAGATGTAGTTTCATAAACTACGTTGTTAGGATCGTTTGGAGTTGATGGATCATCACCATATTGTTTTGATGTGGTTTCACCTTCGCCTTGAGAGCTTATACTCAAGCCCCAACCAAATTCTCCACTAATAGAGATTTTTGGAGCAAAGAAATATTCAGCACCAATAAATGCACGTAAGCCTAATCCTAAAGTAGAACCTTGTTTTGTTTCAATATCAATTGGAGTGAACAATAAGGTATCTGGTGTTCCATTCTCAAACGTTGATTTTCCTCCACCAAACATAATCATGGCTTCAGCTCCATAAATTCCACGTAAACGACCTTTACCTCTGTTTTTTTGAATACCTGCACCAAGTGTGATATTTCTTGAAGATGTTTTGGTAACATCCGTTGCCTGATCATTAGGCTCAGGAGTCCAAGTTGCATCAATTAAATCCTCATCTTTAGAACTGTTAAAACCAATGCGAGCCATTACTCTGTAGGTAGTTGTCTCGTCTTTAACCATACCACCAGTAATAATTAACGGGTTTTTGGCAAAATCAAAACTTGGTGCACTGTTTCCATACTGGCTAAAAAGGTTACCAGCATAATCAAGAAATGGAGTAGCGTCAACGCCAATTGTCCAGTCTTTCACTTCAGGTAAGATAGGTGTTCCGCGCTTAGAGTTCATGTCTTGCGCATTTGCAGAAATCACTGCTGTGGCTAATGCCATTGAAAGAATAATTCTTCTCATTTTGTTTTGGGTTTTTGTGTTTATGGGGGTCAAATGTATGGGTGTAATGTTAATAACTATAGGTTATAAACAAAAATTGTTAACAACTGCCTGATTTCAAGGAACTTTATTTTCAAGCATGGGTACAAATTTGAACTTGTCATGGTCAACAACCTGTATATCAGTATCATTTTGCTTGTAAACGAGTTTCATTACCTGTACATCTGAGCCTACCGGAACAACCATTTTTCCATAGGTTTTCAACTGTTTTACAAGCTCCTGAGGTATAAAAGGGGCACCGCAAGTAACAATTATTTTATCATAAGGAGCATGGGTTTCTAGTCCCATAAATCCGTCACCAAAAAAAAGTTTGGGGTGCATATTTAGGTGAGAAAGCACTTTTTGGGCACGGCTGTTAAGCACCTTATGCCTTTCAATAGAAAAAACCCGTGCACCCATTTTACAAAGTACTGATGTCTGATAACCAGATCCTGTTCCTATTTCGAGCACTTTTTCTCCTTTTTTAATTTCAAGTAATTGCGTTTGAAAGGCAACAGTGTAGGGTTGCGAAATGGTTTGCCCGGCTTCAATTGGAAATGCCTTATCCTGATAAGCATATTCTGTAAATGCATTATCCATAAAAAAATGGCGTGGAATAAACTCTATCGCATCTAAAACATGTAAATCTGTTATGAGCTTTCGTTTCAATTCCTCAACCAAAAGTTTGCGTTTGCCGTGGTGTTTAAAAGTGTCGTTAAAAATCATTTCATATAATTCAAGCGCGGTTTTCTATTTATCATGCAAAGTTATTCATACAATTTTGTGAGATTCTTAATAGCATCAAAATTTTTAAACACGCTGTAAAGGTCTATTTTTGCCATCCTCATAAAATTAAGAATGCTTAAAATAGGAGTTATTGGGGCGGGCCATCTGGGAAAAATACACATTAAGCTTTTAAAGGAAATTGAAAGTTTTGAGTTGGTAGGTTTTTTTGATAACGATAGTTTTGTAAGAGAAGCGGTTAGCATGGAGTTTGATATTAAATCTTTTGCTGATGCAAATGAGTTAATAGAATTATGTGATGCAGTTGACATTGTTGTTCCAACACTTTTCCATCACGAATATGCACTTAAATGTTTGAGGTTATCGAAACATATTTTTATTGAAAAGCCTTTAGCAAACACCATTGACGAAGCAAAAGAACTGATAAAAACTGTAGCTGAGGCAAACGTAAAAGTTCAGGTAGGGCATGTAGAGCGGTTTAATCCTGCATTCATTGCCGCACTTCCTTCGCTTAAAAACCCTATGTTTATAGAAACACACAGGCTTGCACAATTTAATCCAAGAGGGACAGACGTTCCGGTAGTTATGGATTTAATGGTGCACGATATAGATATAGTGTTGGCGGTAGTAAAATCATCAGTAAAAAAAATAAGTGCAAGTGGTGTTTCAATAGTAAGCGATACACCAGACATTGCCAATGCAAGAATAGAGTTTGATAACGGATGTGTTGCAAATTTAACTGCCAGTAGACTATCAATGAAAAACATGCGCAAGAGCAGATTTTTTCAGAAAGACGCTTACATATCTGTTGACTTTTTAAAGAAGAAAACCGAAGTAATAAGAATGAGTAATGAAAATATAAACGAAAATCCTTTTGCAATGGAAATTGATTTAGGAGAAAAAGGGAAAAAATATATAGAATTTGAAAAACCTGAAGTTTATGAAGTCAACGCCATCAAAGCAGAGTTAAAAAGTTTTGCTGATGCCATACTAAATGATACAGATACACTTGTAAACATTGATGCAGGTTACCAAGCTTTAAATGTGGCGCATGAGGTGGTAGCAAAAATGAAATAAGATAAAATAGCAGCTCAGTTTAAAATGTCATTCAAGTTTATAAATAAAATTATTTCAGCCATTAATATAGGCTGCTTACTTATCTCATCCCAATCGTGCAATCTTATTAATCCTGATGAGGATATCCCCTCTTACATTAAAATTGACAGCATATCGTTGGCTACAGATTTTTCAACTCAAGGGAGCAATTCCCACAAAATTGTTGATGTGTGGTTGTATGTGGACAATAATCCTGTTGGCGTTTATCAATTACCATGTGTTGTGCCTGTGCTTGAAAAAGGAAATCATAACATAGTTGTTGCACCAGGAGTTTTGCTCAACGGGATTTCGGCTACACACCTTAATTATCCTTTCTATAAAAGCATATCACGAACTGTTGAGTTAAAAGAAGGAGAAATTACTAACCTCGACACTTGTGTAACCAAGTATTACGAAACGGATACATTCCCTATTAAAGAGGATTTTGAAGCTGGAATAACATATTTTACCGATACCATTATTCGATCAACCAACTTATCAACAGAAGTTTTTGAGGGTATGTATTCAGGAAAAATAAAATTAGAACCCGGACAAACTAATTTTGAAATAAAATCTATACCAGTAGAGTTGCCAAATGCGGGTGCTTTAGTTTATTTAGAAATGAATTACAAATGTGACATAGCATTTAATGTGGGATTACAAATCGAAGATTTTTTTGGAAACAAAATTGAGAGTTCTATCATAAAACTTAATCCTAAAAGTGATTGGAACAAAATTTATATTGAATTAGCTCCAACCATTGGTTCAGTTGCAAACGGATACAAATACAGTTTGATTTTTGGTACCATACGGACTGAAACCCCTGAAGCCTTTATCCTTTTTGATAACATTAAAGTAGTTCACTTTAAATGAACCGGAAAAAGTTAGCCTTACAATACATTATTCTTGATTACTTGTCTGCTGCGCTGGCTTGGGCTGCTTTTTTTGCTTATCGTAAGGTATGTGTTGAGCAAACAGATTTCAACTTCTATCAGCCCATACAACCCGACCAGAAATTTTACTTTGGAATTCTTCTTATACCATTTGCATGGCTTTTGTTTTATGCGTTTACAGGTTATTATAACAACCCTTATCGAAAATCAAGGTTAAAAGATTTAGGGCAGACTGGATTAACTTCTGTTATTGGGGTGCTTATAATTTTCTTTACCCTTCTGCTTGATGATGTAATTACTTCGTATAAAAGTTACTACCATACTTTTATTACACTATTGAGTTTACATTTTTCATTCACAGTTTTTTTCAGATTGGTACTAACTACAATTGTTGGAAATAAAATTAAATTGCGTAAGATTGGTTTTAACACATTATTAGTTGGCTCCAATCAAAAAGCATTAAATATTTTTCAGGAATTACAATTGCAAAAGCCAAGTCAGGGAAATAAATTTTTAGGATTTGTGCATGTTGACGAATCAAATGGGCATTTGCTTAACGCCCATCTTAAACATCTTGGCGGATTAAAAGATCTTCAAAATTTAATAAAACAGTACGAGATAGAAGAAACTATAATAGCTATTGAATCTCATGAGCACGAAAATATTGGAAGAATAATAAATGAGCTGGAAGACTCAGGTGTTATTGCCAAAATTATTCCTGACATGTATGACATACTCTCAGGCTCTGTAAAAATGACTTCGATTTTTGGTGCACCATTAATTGAAATAAATCCCTACCTGATGCCAGCGTGGCAGCAGTATATGAAGAGGCTCATTGATATTTTCGCATCTATAATTCTCATCGTTATTTTATTACCGGTTTATATAGTTGTTGCAATTATTGTTAAAGCTACCTCAAAGGGTTCTGTTATTTTTAAGCAGGAAAGAATAGGTTTGCATGGCAACCCATTTTTTATTTTAAAATTCAGGTCAATGTATGAAGATGCTGAAAACGGCACACCCAAACTTTCGAGTAAGCATGATGAGCGAATAACACCATTCGGAAAATTTATGCGTAAAGTAAGGCTTGATGAAACACCACAATTCTTTAATGTTTTAATTGGTGATATGTCATTGGTTGGACCACGCCCAGAAAGGCAATATTTCATTGATCAAATAATGCAGCAATCTCCACATTATAGACACTTGCATAAAGTAAGACCGGGAATTACATCTTGGGGACAAGTAAAATATGGTTATGCCGAAAATGTAGAACAAATGGTGCAAAGACTGAAATACGATATAATTTATATTGAAAACATGTCGCTTGCATTAGATATAAAAATTTTATTTTACACACTTAAAATTATAGTACAGGGACGTGGGAAATAGTATAGAATTAATAGTTCAAAGTTTGATATGCTACCAACTCTAAACTCAGTACTCCCACTAGATACCACAAACTAAATAGAACAAACTACTAACTCACAAAAAATGGCAATAAAAAACATTACAGTAATTGGTTCAGGCACTATGGGCAACGGAATTGCTCATGTTTGTGCGCAATATGGTTTCAACGTAAATCTTGTTGACATATCTCAGGATGCGCTTGACAAAGCGATAAAAACAATTGCTTCTAATTTAGAGAGGCAAGTTACCAAAGGAGTAATAGATGTAAGTGCAAAAGTGCAAACATTAGCTGCTATAAAAACATTTACACAATTGAAAGATGCTATTGCTAATTGCGATTTGGTAATTGAAGCAGCCAGCGAAAATGAGAAAATAAAGCTGAATATTTTTAAAGAGTTGGATGCTGTTTGCCCAGCGTATTGCATTCTTGCAACCAATACATCATCCATTAGCATTACAAAAATTGCATCGGTTACAAAACGTGCGGATAAAGTAATAGGCATGCACTTTATGAATCCAGTGCCTGTAATGAAGCTGGTTGAAGTAATAAGAGGCTACAAAACAAGTGATGAAGTAACCAACCTTGTTTTTGAAATGTCTAAAAAACTCAGCAAAATTCCTGTTGAAGTAAACGACTACCCTGGGTTTATTGCCAATAGAATTTTAATGCCGATGATAAACGAAGCCATTTACTCTTTGTACGAAGGTGTGGCAGGCGTAGAGGAAATTGATACAGTAATGAAACTGGGTATGGCACACCCGATGGGTCCGTTGCAATTAGCAGATTTTATTGGTTTGGATGTTTGTTTGGCAATACTCAGAGTTTTGCACGATGGATTTGGAAATCCCAAATATGCACCTTGTCCTTTGCTGGTAAACATGGTTACTGCCGGCAGCCTTGGCAAAAAATCAGGAGCGGGTTTTTACGATTACACTACTGGTGGAAAAGAGCTGGTTGTTTCAGTAAATTTTAAAAGGAAATAATTTTCAGGATATTGGTGTCAATCCCATTTCCTTAGCTTTTTCTATAACAAACTGAATGGCTTCGTTGTAATCGTTTTTTATTTTACCATCTAAAATTGCTTCACGAAGGGCATCTTTAATTACCCCGACTTCGCGCGATGGTTTTAAATTAAAAGTTTGCATTATCATTTCTCCGGTTATGGGTGACTACCAGTTTCTTACCCTGTCCTTCTCCTCTACTTCAATTAATTTTTGCTTAACAAGCTCAAAGTTTTTTCTGTACTTTTCCTTTTTAAAATCATTTTTGGTTGTTACATCAGCATGGCAAAGCAACATCAAGCCATCAATATCATCGCCAGCTTCAAACAAAAGGCGCCTTACGGCACTATCCGTAACAACATCCTGTGCAAGAACAATTGGACGCAAATGCAGCAATACGAGTTTTTGCACCAATTTCATTTTATCATTCAAAGGCAATTTCAATTGCTTAAAAATTCCTGAAACCATTCTCGCTCCTTTATCTTCATGTCCGTGAAAAGTCCAGCCGCTTTCAGGATCAAATCTTTTTGTTGGTGGCTTGGCTATATCGTGTAATATGGCAGCCCACCGTAACCACAAATCATTAGTTGTTTTAGAAATATTATCCAACACTTCAAGCGTGTGGTAAAAATTATCTTTATGTCCTTTACCGTTTACATATTCAACTCCATGCAAAGCAGCAAACTGGGGAAAAATAATTTGCAGTAAGCCTGAATCAAATAAAAGTTTAAACCCAAGAGACGGAACATCTGACAAAATAATTTTATTCAACTCATCAGTTATTCTTTCCTGTGACACAATTTTTATCCGCTCCGCATTTCGCTTTATGGCTTCAAAAGATTTTTTTTCAATTTGAAAATTAAGCTGAGAAGCAAACCTAATTGCACGCATCATTCGCAATGGGTCATCGCTGTATGTTAAATCTGCATCATCAGGGGTTCTTATTATTTTATCATTCAAATCCTGAAGTCCGTTAAATGGATCAATCATATCACCATAGTTTCCTTTATTTAAACTAAAAGCAAGTGTATTAATGGTAAAATCTCTTCTTAACTGATCATCGGCTAAAGTACCAACTGCAACTTGTGGTTTACGAGACCCTTTGTTGTATGATTCTTTTCGCGCGCCTACAAATTCAATTTCGTAATCTTCTGTTTTCACCATTGCTGTTCCGAAATTTTTGAAAAAAGCATAATGTGATCCGGGTATTTTATCTGCAAGAATTTTAGCGGCATTTATTCCATCACCTATTACCACCACATCAATATCTTTTGACAGGCGTTTCAGAAAAAAATCTCGCACATAGCCTCCAATGATGTATGCTTCGTTGCCTGAATCGCTGCACGATTCGGCAATGAGTTTAAAAATATTTTCGCTTAAAGGATGTGCTTGCATGAGTTACCGAAACAACTATTTACGGATAATTTTAATTTCTCCGCTGCTACTTAATTTAATGATAGATGATGGAAAATCACGTTGTTTCTCCTGCTGACGCAAACTTACTATATAATCTGCTTTAGATTTTATCTCATCACTTATTTCAGCAAAATTTTCAGGAGAAGGCTCACCACTTTTATTCGCTGATGTTGAAACCAACGGCTTATTCATGCGCCTGATTATATCTCTGCAAAATGCATCTTTAGTAATTCTGATAGCAATGCTACCGTCATGACTAATAATTTTTTTTGAAACGTTTACCGCCCCATCATAAATAATAGTTAGGGGTTTTTCAGTAAGTTCAATTATATCGTAAGCCACTGCAGGAATATTTTTTACATACTTAACAAGTTTGCCTGCATCATCTAAAAGCACAATCATACTTTTAGATTCATTACGCTGTTTTATTGCGTATATTTTTTCAATTGCAGCATCATTTGTTGCATCACATCCTAATCCCCAAATGGTATCGGTTGGGTATAGAATTACTCCGCCATCTCTTAAAATTTCTAAAGACTTGTTTTCTTCCGCTTTAAAATCCTGCATGGTTAAAATTAAAAGTGCAGAGTTATAAAAAATAGGTTAAAAAGTTAAACCAACTCTTTATTGAAAGAAATAATTTTTTCCTGAACCTGCTCCATTAGCCAAAGAGGAGTTGAAGTTGCTCCAGCAATTCCAACTGTTTCTATATTATTAAACCAAGCTGGTTCAAGTTCATCGGGTGATGAAATAAAATAACTTTTTTCATTAACCGTTTTACAGGTATTGTAAAGCGCTTTTCCGTTAGAACTTTTTTTACCGCTAACAAAAACTATCACATCATAATTAGCTGAAAATTTTTTAAGGTGAGGCTCTCTATTGCTTACCTGCCTGCACAAAGTATCATTGCTATTAAAATCTCCTTCCTCAAGAGAACCTTTTTGTTTTACAATTCCCTCTTGTATCATTTGCTCCATCTTTTCAAACCCTATTGTGCTTTTTGTGGTTTGCGAAAAGAAATGTACGGGTTTTGAAAAATCAATCTGCGTCAAATCTTCTTCTGTCTTTACAACTATGGCTTTACCATTTGTTTGACCAACCAATCCATTAACTTCTGCATGACCTTGTTCACCGTAAATTACAATCTGCCCATCATCTTCAATATCATCAAAACTGTTTCTGACCCTGTTTTGCAGCTTTAAAACAACAGGGCAACTGGCATCAATCAGTTCAATATTATTTTCAATAGCAAACTGGTAAGTTGATGGGGGCTCACCATGAGCACGAATAAGCACTTTACAGTTTTTAAGGCTTTTTAAATCATCGTGATTGATAATTTTCAAACCTTTAGTCCGCAAGCGCTCCACTTCCATATTGTTGTGCACAATATCGCCAAGGCAAAATAAGTTTCCGGTTCTGTCTAATTCTTCTTCCGCCATTTGAATAGCGTAAACCACGCCAAAACAAAATCCTGAACCGGGATCAATCGTAACTTTCATTTTTAATATTTATAATCGCAAAGATAAACGTTAATACCTCATATTTGTTTTAAACTGTATTCTTGCAACCGCAAAATATAAACATGGGCATTTTTAAAACCATTATCAATTATTTTTATGTGCCCCGTATGAAACTTAATAAACATTTAAAAATGGGAATAGTCTTAACCAATACAGAAAATGTAAAGCCTCTTAAAAGTGTCTATGAAATTGAATATGAACAAAAAAGCGGAGTGAAAACTACTCTTAGCCAATACAAGGGCAAAAAAATTTTAATAGTTAATACAGCAAGCGAATGCGGTTATACACCACAATACGCTCAGCTACAGGAAATGCATATGCAAATGAACGATAAGTTACAAATATTAGCTTTTCCATCAAATGACTTTGGTGCACAAGAGCCAGGTAGTGATGATGAAATAGCAAACTTTTGTAAGGCTAACTATGGGGTTACTTTCCCTGTATTAAAAAAGATAACTATAATAGGAGAAAATAAAGACCCTTTATACGAATGGTTGAGTAAAAAAAAACTGAATGGTTGGAATGAGCAGTTACCTCAATGGAATTTTTGTAAATATCTGATAGATGAAGAAGGTAATCTGGCAGCTTTTTTTTCGCAACATATTGAGCCCGAAAGTGAAGATATTTTAACAAAAGTTTTACCAGCTTGAGTAAAATTTGATAATGCCAAAAAATTATATTTGCCGTTCAATAAAATCAAACTTAAAAATCAAATTACATTCAAATGAAAAAACAATTACTTACAGCAATTATTGCTCTTGGCGGTTTTGTAACACAAGCTCAGCCAATTTGGATTAATCAAAATGTTCCGTTAACGTACACGGGATTTATTAATGACATTGAGGTAACAGATGCTAGCACTGCATGGGGACTACCTTGGGATGCTTCTGGTACTGCAGCCACACCAACAGGAGATTTTGTAAGAACCGTAGATGGTGGTTCAACATGGACAGTAGGAGCAATTAACGCACCTGCTAACTTTCTTTCGTCAAACATTTGGGCAATAGATGCAAATACATGCTACGTTGCTATGTACAATTCAAGTGGTGCCGGTGGACGTGTTTACAAAACTATTGACGGTGGTGCAACATGGGCGCAGGTTGGAAGCAATATGTTTGCTCAGACCACATCATTTGCCAACGTGGTTTACTTCTGGGATGCCAATAATGGATTTACAATGGGAGATCCTGCAGGTCCAGGTGCTGCTAAATATGAAATTCACACTACAAGTGATGCGGGCGCCACATGGACTCGCGTTGCAGCAGCCAATTTACCTACTTTAACCAACGCAGGAGAATACGGAATAGTTAATTTGTTTTCGGCAGTTGGCAATAATATTTGGTTTGGTACCACTTATGGTGATGTCTATCGTTCTACTGATGGCGCTCAAACGTGGACAAAAGTTGCAACCGGTCTTCCGGCAAATAACACTGCAAATGGTCGTTTTGACATAAGTGATATTGCATTTTCCGATGCTTTAAATGGAATAGTTACTCAAGTTACAACCGCAGGCTACAATGTTGTAAAGACTACTGATGGTGGTTTAACATGGAGCCCTGTTGTGCCAACTGGTACATGTTATGCAGGTGAGATTGAGGGTGTGCCCGGCACAACATCTACCTTCATTAGTGCAGGCTCAAGTGCTGCTTTAGGATTTGGAACGTCAATAAGCACAGATGGCGGAACTACATGGACTGACATAGACGTTTCAACATCTCATACAGCTATTGATTTCTTAAATGACTCTTTAGGTTATGGTGGTGAATTTATTAATGCAGGTGGACCAGGTGGTGCATGGAAATACACCATCATTCCTTCTATTGCATGTTCCGACCCATCCATATCTGCCGGCACAGTGGTTGGTAGTGATACTTTAATTTGTGCAGGAGATACTTTAACTGTAACATCATCTGGTGTAGTTGCTCCTACTGTAGGAAATTATGCAGGTGTTAGCTGGGCAATTTCAAGTGCTGATATAAGTGGATCAACAGATCCATTAAATGACCCAAGCCTTATTACAACATATACTTTTAACTATCCTGCCCCATCTACAAGTCTTCGTCAGTTAGTTAATGATGGTGCTTTTATTGGAGGACCAGTCCCCTATGGAGTTTACTATTGGACTCCTGTGGTGTTTGGCAACGCAACTTCAAGTGCAGCTCCCCCCCAGTTTCTTCAGGATTTAGTTTTAGACCCTTCATGTACAATTTCAGGAGCATCCTTTGCTGCAAGATTTGCTGCACCTGGCGACCCTGCTTGTAATGTTGGCATAAACAATACTGATTTAAATGCTTTGGTTGCTTCTGCATTTTTTAGCTCAACCAACCAAATTAAAGTAAGAGTAAACACCTCTTTAAGAAGTAAGGCTGAAATATCAATTTTAGACATTACAGGTAGAGTTGTTTATACTAACAATTTTTACTTGAGCAAAGGTTCAAATACCGAAAGCTTTACCGTTAATGGCTTATCTACCGGAACCTACGTAGTTAAAATTGCAACTGATAATACCTCAACATCAACCAAGCTTGTTAAGCTGTAATTCAGGTATTTTAAAAATTGAATTAAAAGAGAAGCTGCCCTTAAGGGCAGCTTCTCTTTATTTTTTCCCACCCCTATTTAATACTTTAGCGCCTCATGCAAAGAAAATTTGTTACTAATCTTGCGCTTTTACTTTTTTTAAATCTTTTAATAAAACCATTTTGGATTTTTGGGATAGATCGCTCGGTTCAAAATTTAATTGGCGCAGAAGAGTATGGAAGTTACTACGCATTGTTCAACTTTTCTTTTTTGCTTAATATTTTACTAGACGTTGGTATTACCAATTTTAACAACAGAAATATTTCTCAAAACCGTCAACTCTTTTCCAAACACTTTTCAGGCATTATTTTAATACGGCTACTGTTGGGTATTATTTATTTTGTTTTCAGTATTGCTTTTGCAATTGCTATTGGATACTCGGCAAAACAAATAAATATGCTTTGGCTTCTGTTGTTTAATCAGTTCCTATTATCAGGCATTTTATACATGCGCTCGAATATTTCGGGCTTGGGTCACTATAAATATGATAGTATAGTAAGTGTAACAGACCGCTTTATCATGATTTTATTTTGCATCATATTAATGTGGACAAATGTTACAGGAATAAATTTTTCCATCACCACGTTTATTTTAACCCAAACATTTGCTTACATAATTACGCTACTGTTGTCCTTTTTTATATTAAAGAAGTACGAAAAAATTATTTTACCAAAATGGAATACAAGGTTTTACATGGTTGTGCTACGTAAAAGTTTTCCATTTGCCTTGTTAATTTTACTCATGACATTTTATAACCGTATAGATTCCATAATGATTGAACGTTTGCTGCCCAATGGTGCTTTTTACTCAGGTGTATATGCGCAGGCCTTTAGAATATTAGATGCAGCCAACATGTTTGCATTTTTGTTTGCCACCTTATTGCTTCCAATGTTTTCGCATATGCTCAAAAAGCAGGAAGATATTTCGGCATTGGTTAAACTTTCCTTTTCGCTCCTTTTTATACCTGCGGCTGTACTGGGTATCTGTAGTTACACATACAGATTTGAAGTAATGGACGGGCTTTACCATCAACATGCTGAGCTTTCTGCGCCTGTTTTTGGCATACTTATGATAAGCTTTACTGCTATATCAACAAGCTACATTTTTGGAACCTTATTAACCGCTAATGGAAGTTTAAAACAATTAAACATTATGGCAGCATCAGCAATGATACTAAACTTAGTGCTCAATTTTATTTTTATTAGGCAGTTTAATGCTTTGGGTGCAGCTTATGCCGGTATGATAACACAAATGCTAACTGCTTTTGCACAAGTTTTTATTGCAAAAAAACAATTCAGTTTTTCAATTAACTTTTTACTTATTCTGAAACTTATTGTTGTTTTAATTTTATGCTATGCTGCCTCCTTAATGGCAAAAACTTTTCAACTAAATATGCTAGTTGGAAGCATACTAATTTCAATAGTTGGGATACTTACTACGCTTTTACTTAAAATAGTTGATTTGAGGCATGCATTAAGACTTGTTCCGGGCAATTAATCTATGCCGTAAAATTTTACTTTTGTCGCTCTTTAAAAAAACAGCAATTTAATGGAGCAGAGCGCATCTTACAACACCACAAATCTTTTTAAAATAATTGTAAAATGGAGGAAGTCCATTTTGATAGTAGCTTTAATGGCAGCTGTGGCTGCCTTTATTGCCACTTTGCCAATTTTTATTCCTCCAAAATTTAAGTCAAGCGCTGTAGTTTATCCTGTAAACTTAGAGTCTTATTCCATAGAAAGTCAAACCGAGCAGTTACAGCAGTTAGTTAAATCGGACGATATAAAAGAAGAGCTGATAAAAGACTTTGATTTATATAAACATTATGACATTGACTCTACTGGAAAAACCGCGCGATATTATGTGATGCTTGACCTCACCTCTAATATAAAAGTAAGTAAAACCGATTTTGAATCAGTTGAAATAGAGGTGTATGATACCAATCCCTTGCAAGCTAAAAGAATGGTTGACTCCATAATTGTGAAAGCCAACCGTGTTCACAAAACAATTTACAGACAAAGACAGAATGAGGCTATGCAAACTGCACTGTTTATGTACAATCTAAAGAAAAAAGAAGTTGACTCATTAGACATTGCATTAAAAGAATTAAGAATAAACAGTGGCATATTTGATTTAGCACAGCAAACCAAAGGCTTTTCAGAATCATATTATAACGCAGTAATTAATGGCAAAGCCGGCAAAGGAAATAATGGTATTGACATGGTGCACGACAATTTTAAAAAGTTTAGTGGCGATTATGTTATGCTAAATGAAATGCTTACTCGCGCCCGGCTTGTTCTTTTTGACTATAAGCAATATTACGAAAACGCATTTAAGGACGTTAACAAGGAGTTTTCGGTAACAAATGTAGTTACCAGCCCGATTGCGGCTGACAAAAAATCTTATCCTATTCGCTGGCTTATCTTATTAGCAACAGTTGCTTCTGTATCTGTAATGTATTTTATTGGGTTAATCATTTACGAGAATACAAGAGCAAAAAAAAACGCATTAAAATAAATGCAGCATACTTTTAATTTAAAATGGCTGTATGCAGGAATAACGCTTTATGCATTATTGGCTGCTGCCTGTATTGCAAAAGAGTTTTATTGGATTTTAGTTTTACCCGCAATTTTTACTGTTTTTCTTTTCGCTTTTTTTAAAACAGATAAGATTTATTACCTCATTTCACTTGTTACCCCTTTATCAATTAATCTGACTGATACTGGTGTAGGAGGAATAGGATTGAGCCTGCCAAGCGAACCGCTAATTTTTGGCATTATGTTTTTATTGCTTATTGACTATTTAATAAAGTGGGAGCAAACAAAAACGCTATTTGAACATCCAATTACCTTTTTGATTGGTATACATTTACTTTGGTTTTTGGTTAGTACTATCACAAGTTCACTTTTTATTGTTTCTGTTAAACAATTTCTTGCCAGGCTATCATTCATTGTAGTTTTTTACTTCTTCTCTCTACAAATATTTAAACAATTTAAAAATTTCTACCTTTTTGCTTGGTTACATATAGCTGCGTTGCTAATAGTTATAGCTTACAGTATTACAATACATGCAGGGGGCAATTTCAACCAGCAGTTGGCACATCATGCCATGACTCCTTTTTACAATGACCACACAGCTTATGCAGCAGCCATTGCACTTTTTCTTCCACTCACTTTATCCTTTTGCTTTTTAAAAAACAAAAGTTTTTTGTTTCGTTTTTTTTCAATTGCAACTACCATTGTTTTAGTTATTGCCATTGTGCTGAGTTATACCCGCGCATCATGGTTGGGCATATTTGCTGCCGCTGTTTCATATTTTGTTTTTCTTTTTAGAGTAAAAACACATATTGTAATAATTGGGATTATAATTCTTGTGGCAGGGTACTTTGTTTACCAGAACACTGTGGTTTATAAGTTTGGAAAAACAACAAAATACTCATCAAGTAATTACGAAGATCATATTAAATCAATAACAAACATTAAAACAGATGCATCAAATCTTGAGAGATTAAATCGTTGGAGTTGTGCCTGGCGAATGTTTTTAGATAGACCTGTTTTAGGCTGGGGTCCGGGAACATACCAATTTCAATATGGAACCTATCAAAAATCAAGTGAAAAATCTATTATAAGCACCAATAGCGGTGACAGGGGCAATGCACATAGTGAATATTTAGGTCCCTTATGCGAACAAGGTTTTTTGGGAGCCATTATTTTTATAATACTTTCTATTGTTATTATTTTAAGAAGTTCTAAGCTTATTTATTCTTCAACCGATTACAACATACGTTTGGTGGCAACAGGTTTGTTTCTTGGTTTGATTACTTATTGGATTCATGGTTTCCTTAATAATTTCCTTGATACGGAAAAACTTTCCGTACCATTTTGGGCTTTTATTGCAGCTTTAGTTGTACTTGAACAGCAACAAAAAATTAAGGAAAATCAATTTAGAAATTACTAACTTTGATTTAGAATACTTCACCTTTGTTTTTAACCTTTTTTAACCATATATATTTTTTATGTAATTTTTATTAATCAAAAAAAATAACAAAAATTATTTTTTTATGTTTGAAGCATTAAACCATTATATAAATTTATACATCATGAAAAGAATAGTACTTACAACAATTGGTTTAGGTTTGTTTGCAGGGGCTTTAGCGCAAAATGCACCCCGCAGCATCCATACAATTAAACCAAAACCTGGTGACAAACCAGTACCTGCACAGACAGTATTTACAACAGGAAATGAAATGCCTTTAGTAAACCCAAATCAGGTCACTAATGCGCAACAACGTTCTTCAAACAGAAGCGCAGCAGTTACCAACTTAGGTTGCACAACTTATGATTTGATGACCAATGCTGCTATTGCAAACCGCATCTTAAACGTAGGTGGAAATGTTGGCGCTGTTTGGACAACAAGCAGTACTGGCGATCTCGCTGCTGCAGACAGAGGAAGTGGTTATAACTACTTTACCAGCGGATCATGGGGGGTTCCTTCTCCAACCTGCACACGAATTGAATCTGTAAGGACTGGCTGGCCAAATTACGCGGTAACTGCTTCAGGCACTGAATACATTACCAGCCATATTAGCGGTCAACCTTTACATGCTGAATCTCGCACTACTGCCGGAACAGGTCCTTGGACTGCCGGAAGTTTGCCGGTTATTGGACCACCAGAAGTTTTGTGGGGTCGTACTGTGGCAGGTGGCTCTAATGGAAATTCACTTCATTCTATAGCTATTACTCTACCAACAGCCAATCAAGGCGCAATTTACAATGGATTAAATGGATGTCCTCTTTACTATCGTTCAGAAGATGGCGGATTAACTTATAACATAAACGGTATACAACTTTCAGGGGTTGATAGCAACTTATACGAAGGTTGGAGTGCTGATGCTTATGCTATTGATGCAAGTGGATCTACTGTAGCTATAACTCATGGGCAAATTACTGAAGACTGGGCAATGTGGAAATCCACAGATAATGGCACTACATGGACAAAAACCATCATTCAGGATTTCCCTTTTACTAAATACGATGATGTTACCTCTATTACTGACGTAGATGGCGATGGAATTGGTGACACTGTTCAAACAACTGATCATAAAGTTGCGGTGTTAGTTGATAACAATGGAATGGTACATTGCTGGGCAGGCGCTATGTTGGTTTTGGATGACGATCCGGCAACGGCTTTAGGCCTTTTCCTTAGCACAGATGCTTTGCTTTATTGGAATGAATCAATGGGATCAAACCCACCGGTAGTTATTGCCGTTGCTCCTGATTTAGATGGTGATGGTTTTGCAGGCACTTTTGCAGTTGATGGCGTACCTCGTTATGGTAACGGAGGCTTTGCTTCACAGCCTGATGCAGCCATTGATCCAAATGGTCAAATAGTAGTTTCATTTGTTGCTCCTATTGAACTTACTACGTCAGGACTTCCTTCACCTTACGATTTCAGTTTCAGAAATTCTTTTCTGATTACCTCAACAGATAATGGCGCTACCTGGGGTAATCCTTACAGAATTGATCAATCTGATTTTGATGAAAAAGTATTTACAACCTTATCAAGAAATATTGTTAATGGTTGTGTTGATGTTATGTGGATGCAGGATGCACTACCTGGGATAGCTGTACAACCCCCTGTTACAAATGATCAAAACTCTCACCCTTTTGGTAATAATGATATAATGCATGATTGCATCTCACTTGCTTTGCTGCCTACGGGGATAGAACAATTAAATACTTCAAATTCTAATTTGTTCACGGTAACTCCCAACCCAACAAATGGCTTAGTTAATTTAAATTTTAACTCTGTTAAAAATACTTCAGTTAAAATTGAAGTATTAAACATAACAGGCCAAATCGTAATATCTAACCAGATTGATTTAAACGGAAAAGTAATACATTCATTAGATCTTTCAACATTGTCAAATGGTATTTATGCTGTTAATGCTATTGTTGATGGAAAAATCAGTTCCAAAACAATTACAAAGCAGTAATCATTATTTAATAAAAAAAAGCCAAAGGTTAATTAACCTTTGGCTTTTTTTTGCTCTTTTCTAAAAATACTCTTTTACTATTTTCGTATCGTATTTATAAATATTCAAGAATTGAAATTATTACTTTCATACGTTAAGCAACATTGGAAATTAGGATTGCTCGCTTTATTGCTTGCGGCAATTAACCAAAGTTTTTCATTAATGGACCCCTTAATAGCGGGCAAAATGCTTGATAGGTTTGGTGTGCATGTTAATGATTACCAAAACGCTTCAACTAAAAATTTTGTTGGCGACATAATTTGGTTTCTGCTTGCTTCAATGGGTGTAGCTATGGTATCTCGTATTGCAAAAAATTTTCAGGATTATTTTACAAACGTAATTGTTCAGCGCACCGGTGCGCAAATGTATAGCGATGGTATTAAGCATTCGCTTGAATTACCCTACCAGGTTTTTGAAGACCAGCGTAGTGGTGAAACATTAGGTAAATTGCAAAAAGTAAGAACCGATAGTGAGAAATTTATTAACGCCTTCATAAATGTTGTTTTTCAAACATCGGTAGGACTCATATTTGTAATATGGTATGCGTTTAGTGTTCATTGGCTAATTGCGCCCGTATTTTTATTAACTGTGCCTATGCTTGCATTAGTAAGCAGTTTGTTAAGCAAAAAGATAAAGGTAATCAGCAAACAAATTTTAGGTGAAACAACAGCTCTTGCAGGAGCTACCACAGAATCGTTAAGAAATATTGAATTGGTTAAAAGTCTTGGGCTTGCTAACCAGGAAATAAACCGCTTAAATAAAACAACTAATAAAATTCTATCCCTGGAATTAAACAAAGTAAAGTATATCAGAAGCCTGAGTTTTGTGCAGGGCACGACAGTCAATTTTTTGCGAACACTTTTTGTTTTTCTTCTTTATTACTTAATTTTTAAAGATCAGATTAGCCCCGGTAAAATGATGACTTTGATGTTCTATAGCTTTTTCATTTTTGGACCGTTGCAGGAAATGGGTAACGTTATAACCATATATCGCGAAGCACAGGTCTCTCTTCAAAATTTTAAAGATATACTTGATACTCCTATAGAGTATCGCCCATCTAAGCCAAGAAAAATAAACTGGCTTGAAACATTTGAATTCAATAATGTCTCATTTAAACATCAAACTGCACAGAGCAATGCTTTGAGTAACATTTCATTCAAAGTAAATAAAGGCCAAACTATAGCATTTGTAGGGCCATCCGGATCAGGCAAAACTACTATGGTTAAACTATTGGTTGGTTTATATCAACCTATAGAAGGAACAATATTATATGATCATATCAATGGAAAAGAAATTGATTTTGATGAGTTAAGGGAACAAATAGGTTTTGTTACACAAGACACCCAACTTTTTGCAGGAACGATAAAGGAGAATTTATTATTCGTTAACCCTGCTGCTTCTGATGAAGATGTATTAACGGCACTTAAAAAAGCAAGTTGTCAAAACCTGCTATCAAGAGCACAAAATGGTATCAATACAATGATTGGTGAAGGGGGTGTAAAAGTATCGGGAGGAGAAAAGCAACGACTATCCATTGCAAGAGCACTTTTGCGCAAACCTAATTTACTGGTTTTAGACGAAGCTACATCGGCACTTGATTCAATAACAGAGGAAGAAATTACCGAAACAGTTAAAGATATTAATGCCGATAAAAATATTATCACCATACTGATTGCTCATAGATTGAGTACAATTATGCACGCAGACAGGATTTTTGTCCTTGAACAAGGGAGCATTGCTGAGTCCGGAACTCACAAACAACTTTTAGAAGAAAAGGGATTGTACTATGCAATGTGGAGGCAACAAATTGGAGAAAGAAAGACCATAGAAGTTAAGCACGAATTCTTTTCCAAATAAAATCTACTTAATCATATAACAGTCGTTAAAAAGAAAAGCCTTCTTTATGAGAAGGCTTTTCTTTTTAACTAAAGTTTAGTGTTTATGCTTCGCCAACAGGTTTTACATAAACATATGATTTATCATCTTTTCTTTTTTTGAATACAACTACTCCATCAGTAACAGCGTAAAGTGTATGGTCTTTACCGATACCTACTCCATCACCGGGAAAATGTTTTGTACCACGCTGACGAACAATAATGTTACCTGCAATTGCTTTTTGTCCACCAAATATTTTTATGCCAAGTCTTTTACTGTGCGACTCGCGGTTATTTTTTACTTTACCTTCACCCTTCTTGTGTGCCATTTTACTTTGTTTTTATATTATTAAACCTGAAAAAATTAAGCGTTAATTGAACTGATTTCTATTTTGCTGAAATACTGACGGTGTCCATTTTTCTTCTCATAACCTTTTCTTCTCTTCTTTTTAAACACAATTACTTTATCACCTTTAACATGCGATAAAACTTTTGCATTTACAGCAGCACCGCTCAAAGTTGGCTTACCAACCTTAACACTGCCACCATTGTCAACCAACAAAATGTTTTCAAACTTAACGTCTGCGCCTTCTTCAGCATCTAATCGGTGAACAAATAATTGTTGCTTCTCTTGAACCTTAAACTGCTGTCCGGCAATGTTTACTATAGCGTACATGACTTATCTATTTTTATTAAATGGGACGCAAAAGTAAAAATTGAAATGAAAAATGCAAAGGTGGTGTTGAAGTATTTTTAAAGTGTCTGAAAGCCATTCGGGTTCTGATTATCAGTGGCTTTAGGTAAGCGTTCTTAAAATCTTTAAATAAGTTTCTTTATTAGCCTCCAAAGAAAACTGCTCAACAACTGTTTTCCGCGCTGCCTTACCAATACTTTCTCTCAATTGTTGATTTAAAAGTAATTGCCTGAAAGCAGCAATCCACTCTTCCTTTGAGTTAGCCAAAAAACCATTTTGCCCGCTATTAATTATTCTAAAATTGGCTCCTATTGCCGTAGCAATAGTTGGAATACCAAGTGCCATGTATTGTAATGCCTTTAATCCGCTCTTGCCATAAACCCAGGGCTCATCAGGTAAAGGATAAATACCAATATCCATCTGGCTCAAATCTTCCACTTCCGTATCGGCTTTCCAGGCAATCGCTTTCACATCTATACCCTCCATTTTAAATTCAGCATCTCCAATTACCAAAAGAGTAAAATCAATTTCCTTTTTAAGCTCCAGAAACACCTCAGTAAGTAAGTAAACAAAACGGGCAGTACTGTGGCTACCACTCCAGCCAATAACCAATTTATGTATGGTGTGGTTATCCTTAGGTTGATATACTGTTGTGTTTATGGTAGATGAAATATCAGTGGTATTTTGATTGTACTGCCTTACAAAATCATCCAGTTTAGGAGTACAGGTTATTACATGATGGGCATTTTTCATCAGGTAAATTGCCTTTGCTTTTCCTTTTAACCATTCCGACTTTTTATTGGCGGAACTGGAGTGCCCGAGAAAAATTAAATCATCAATATCGTAAACAACCTTTTTGGCAAACAGGCAAAACAACCATTCATATAGCGGTAAACCCAAAGGTGTTACCCAAAGGTGAATGTAAACAACATCGTATTTTCTTATAAAAATTAAATCGCGGATTCTGCGCAGGTAACCTTTAAGCGTAAAAAGTATTTTCTTTAAGATAAAACCATGCTTGTAAACTACCTTCCAAAAATCGTCATCAATAAAAGAACTGGTAGTAATATCAAAGCCTGCTTCCCGAAAATAATCGTAGTACTGCTCATACTTTAAGCGTTGCGAAGGCGCTTTGTTAAACGGATAAGGAGCAACAAATAAAATTTTATGTTTTCGTTGTTGAGACATACTTTCTTAATCCTTCAAAACCGTTTTGTAGAGTTGAATGTATTTGTTGCGGGCATTTTCTAAATCGTAAATTTCTTTGGCTTTATCACGAATCAACTGATGATTTACATTTTTTACCACCTCAAAAAGATTCATTGCTGCATTTGTCATAGTTGATTTTTCAAAATCGTCTATACAAATTCCGCTTTGGGTTTGCTCAACAATTTCTTTCACATCTCCCACCCCACTATTACAAATTACAGGAATTCCCATTGCCAAAAGCTCGCCCAATTTTGTTGGTGAAGATGATATTTTAGAATAACATGGTTTGATAAACGAAATGCTAACATCGCTTGCTTTTGTTACAGACGGAACTTCCTTTCTTGGTGCAGAGGTTAAAACCAATTCATTTGCATTAATGCCATGAGTTTGTGCAACCTGCTTTATTTTTCCATGCTCGCCATTTGTGATAAATAAAAATTTTGCAGTGGGAATTTTTGTTTTTAACAGTGAAAAAAACGCCATCATTTCGTCAACCATATACCACGTACCTATTGAGCCAAGATAACTTATAACAAAATCGTCTTCCTTTAGATTTAACTTCTCCCTTGCTGCTGTTTTTTGTTTGTTTGATGTAAGAGAAAACAACTCAAAATCGGCACTGCACGGAATAACAGAAAGTGGCTGCTGTTTGTAGCTCTTCCATTTGAGCATTTCCTTTTTGCCATTATGCGTTAAAGAAACCAATGCATCGCAGTTTGATATAAAATCCGCTTCTCTTTTTTTATAATCATTGTAAATAATTTTATAAAGGGGATTATTCAAATTCCAAATGCCTCCGTCAACACGCTCATCAACCCAAAAACCACGTATGTCAAATAGAAATTTTACTCCGTATTTTTTCTTTAACAACAAACCAGCCTGTGCTGAAACATAACTGCGGCAATGCGTCATGTCATAGTTGTTTTGAAGATGCAGTTTTTCAGCCTTTGATTTTAACTGCCACAAATCATACATTTTAGAGAGTATTGGTGGCGATGATGTAAAAAAAAACGTTTCCCATTTTATCCCTCTATCTGAAAGCAAGGTCCTTATTAAATCTCCTTTTTCTAATAACTTATCCTTTTTCTCACAACTTAAAATGGTCATGTCGTAGCCAGCATTTGCAAGACCTTCTACATAAGGGATTACTTGGCTTTGTCCTAAGGGGTCAGTCATTCCATCGTAAGATATGTAAAGGATTTTTTTCACTTTTTAAACGGTGCGCAAATATAAGAGGGCTGAAAGAAAAACGATTTCAAAAAAAATGGATTATGGTTTAAACCATAATCCATTTTATCCTCACTAAACGGGAGGGATTGTGCAGTGTTCAAATTCTTACTTCACACCAAACTGCTTTTTAACCGCATTAACCGCATTTAATTCTTCCCAAGGAAACAGTTTTACTTTTACTTTTTTCTCGTTTGCTTTTCCCTTATTAAAGGTCTTTTCTACAATCTTACACTCGCGTCCCATGTGCCCATAAGCTGCTGTCTCTGAGTAGATAGGGCTACGGAGGTTAAAGCGTTTTTCAATAAAATAAGGACGCATGTCAAACTCCTTCATGGCACCAATGCTGTTGGCTATTTCGCCATCGGTTAAACCTACCTTAGATGTACCATAAGTGTTAACATACAACCCAACTGGCTGGGCAACACCAATAGCATAGGCAACCTGAACCAATACCTCATCACATACTCCTGCAGCAACCAAATGCTTAGCAATATGACGTGTGGCATAGGCGGCACTGCGGTCAACTTTGCTTGGGTCTTTACCACTAAAAGCACCACCGCCATGAGCTCCTTTACCACCGTAGGTATCAACAATAATTTTTCTTCCAGTTAAACCGGTATCACCATGTGGTCCGCCAATAACAAATTTACCGGTAGGATTTACGTGATACGCAATTTTGTTATTGAATAATCCCTGAACACGCTTTGGCAATTTTTTCATTATACGTGGTATAAGAATGTTAATTACATCATCCTTAATTTTTTTAAGCATTACCGAGTCTGATGCAAAATCATCGTGCTGTGTAGAAATTACAATTGCATCAATTCTTACAGGCTGATTGTTGTCGTTATATTCAATAGTTACTTGCGATTTTGCATCGGGCCGTAAATAATTCATCACCTTTTGTTCTCTTCTGAGTATTGCAAGTTCGCGTAATAAAATATGGGCAATTTCCAAAGGCAATGGCATGTATGTATCAGTCTCACGACAAGCGTAACCAAACATCATCCCTTGGTCACCGGCTCCCTGCTCCTCAGGTTTTTTACGCTCTACACCCTGGTTAATATCAGCTGATTGCTCATGTATGGCAGAAAAAATACCACATGAGTTGGCTTCAAACATGTATTCGCTTTTGGTATAACCAATTTTCTTAATTACATCACGTGCAATATCCTGCACATCTAAATAAGCTTTTGATTTTACTTCACCTGCAAGCACCACCTGCCCTGTTGTAACCAGCGTTTCACAGGCAACTTTAGAGGACGGATCATAAGCAAGAAAATTATCAATTAATGCATCGGAAATCTGGTCGGCAACTTTATCGGGGTGTCCTTCTGAAACCGATTCGGAGGTAAATAAATAAGGCATATGATGTTGTTTTATTTGGATTTTTAAATAAGGGTCGCAAAACTAAAAAAATAGAATAAAGTGCAAATACAAGCCATCATATTCTATTAAACTCACTTATGAAGCTGATAACGCTGTTAAAAACTTAAGCGCAACATAAATATTCGCTTTTCGTTAGTAACTATATAATTTGTTTATTTGCCCGTCTTTAAAAAACTTTAACATGAAGAAGAACCTTTTAGCATTAACAGTACTTGCCTTAATAGTTGGATTCAGCGCCTGCAAACCACGCGAAAAATGCCCTGCTTATGGTAAGGCTAATGTAAACAAACACCAAAGCAAAGTTTAAGTCAAATCAAAAAATATTTGGTATCCGGCTTCACAAGAGCCGGATTTTTTATTAGGGAATTACAACTGATAATCGTTTTTTAGACATAGATTAACAGATTTTTAAAACAATTAAACGCTTCGCTTTAAAATTTTCACAAATTGTACAATGCAAAGCATTTTTAGTGCAAATTGACAAATCAATCTGGTAAACGAAATTCATAAACACAATTAAAAAAATTGTTTACTTGGAATAGTCATTCTCATAAGTCTTTAAATCTGTTTATCTGTATCTCCCCTATCCCGCTGTTTCTACCCAAATCAGAATCTATGTCAATCTTTTTCAAAAAAACTTGCATACTTCCTCAACATACATTTACTTTGCAGCACAAAGCACTTTCTAAAATGAACAACGAGAAACAATTAGAAACCCTACAGGAAATAAAAGCATTGATGGACCGCAACAGCCGATTCCTTTCCCTAAGTGGATTGTCGGGGGTATTTGCAGGTCTGTCTGCACTGGCAGGAGCAGCTGCGGCTTACTTTTATTTGAAACTTGATTTTACTTCTAACAATTATTACCAATATGCTTATAATTCATTGGGTGAGCCCAATATAGATTTCTATACTTTCTTTTTTTTAGATGCCGGATTAGTTTTGGGTTTATCGTTACTCGTTTGCTATCTGCTTACTAATAGAAATATAAAAAAGGAAGGCGGAAAATTATGGGACAGTGTTACTAAAAGACTTACCATTAATATGATGATTCCTCTTTGTACCGGAGGAGTATTCTGTCTTTTATTATTACATCATACCTACATTGGTTTTATTGCGCCTGCCATGCTTATCTTTTACGGATTGGCTTTGGTTAATGCCAGCAAATACACACACGATGAAGTTAGAACTCTTGGCATCATTGAAATTGCACTTGGATTAGCAGCAACCTATTTCCTTGGTTACGGACTACTGTTCTGGGCTTTAGGTTTTGGGGTTATGCACATTATTTATGGATTGATGATGTATAATAAATATGAAAAAAGAAATGGTACGGATAACAAATGATTACTAATTTACGACTCATTGAATTTTGATAGGCATAAAAAAGAATAATGAAAGAGTTTATTGACAGCTTTGATAAAATGTTTGAAAGCCGGGTAAGGCTTGCTATCATGAGTTTGTTGATGGTGAATACTAAAATTGAATTTAAAGAGCTAAAAGAAAAACTCAACTTAAGTGACGGCAACCTGGCGAGCCACATTACTGCGTTGGAGAAGGAAAACTACATTGAAGTAAAAAAACAGTTTGTGGGCAAAAAACCGCAGACTACTTATTCTGCAACGCGCTCAGGTAAAAAAGCATTTGCAGATTACATTGCTGTGATGGAAAAATTTTTGAAAAATGGAACCAAATAAATAATTCTTAACAAACACAATTTTTTTTAATAATTTACTTTGTACTACAAAGTACTTCTTAAAATGAAACAAATAAAAAATACACTTCTACTTCTGTTTACCATTAATCTTTTATGGGGAATTATTTGTGCAATTCCATCATTATTTGTTGTAGGCTTTACACTTGATGGATGGTTCCCTTCTTCCTATCAAAATCCCGATAGCTTTTTTCCTCCTTCAAGAGATGAAGAACTTTTGATGTTAACTATTGCCTCCGTTTTTTTCATATTATATTACTTTCATTTAATAGTAGGCGTAAAAGGTTTTATGATTAATGATACGTACCTTAAAAAGTACTCCTCGCATTTTCAATACAATATTCTTCTTACTCTGCTTGGCTTAGGATTTATGATAAGTATTCTTTTACCCGATCTAAATCACGATGGCTTAATTTGGCTCTTCCCATTTGCTTTGCCTACAAGTTCTCTCATTATTTCCATTAGAGGATTTATCGTAACAGAAACCATCATGTCAAAACCTAGACAGTAGAAAAAAACAAACAACATGACATACTCCTCAACAAATCACCAAACCACAAAATCGCTTGCTCAAATCCGAAAATGGATTTTACTTTTTGTAATTCTGTTAATCTTTAGTGGCATCACCGCCTTCCCTATCGAAACTGAAATAAAATTTATATACCTGCGTTTACATTTCTTTCCTGCCTTTATGCAGCCCTGGCTGACTCAAATTTATACCGGAATTGTTGAAACCAATAAAAACTATCCTTTTATCAGTTATGGAACCGACTGGCTTGCGTTTGCACATATTGTAATTGGTCTGGCTTTTATTGGTCCGTATAAAAACCCTGTTAAAAACATCTGGATTATTGAATGGGCAATGTTGTGTTGCATTGCCGTATTGCCGCTTGCATTTATTGCAGGACCCATCAGGGGAATTCCATTCTATCACCAGTTGATTGATTGCTCATTTGGAGTCCTTGGAATTATTCCACTCTATATGGTGTGGAAAAAAGTTAGATCACTTGAAATGCTCTTGACTCATAAATAGTCAAATCAAAAATTTTTCATGGCATTCAATCTGTACATAAAAATTTATAAAATACTCAGATTAAAAACTCTTAACTACAAAATAAAATGCTGACACGAACAACAAACATCCTGCTGACAATCTTCGCTTTAATCATTTACAATTACCTCTTCTGGCACGAAAAACTTGGGGTAAATCTGCTCCTCTTCACTTCTTTGCTAGCCTTAATGCTCATTTATTTAAATAAAGAAAATTTAAAGCATACTCATATAAAACTACTGGTCGCATCAACTTTTTTGACAGGAGTATTGGCTGTGGTTAATAATTCAGGCATCAGCAAATTCACTCATATCATCTCCTTCGTTTTACTTACAGGAAGTTTACACGCAACCGGCTTAAGAGCATTGTATAATATTTTAACTGGTGCTTTAGCAAACTATATTTTAACGCCATTTACTTTTTACACAAACACCACTAAAGCAACTGAGCATATAAAACCAATGCGTAAATTTTTCTACTGGTCTAAGTTGCTGTTATTGCCCACGGTTGTTTTCCTTTTGTTTTTTATCATTTATAATGAAGCCAATACACAGTTTGGAAGTTTATTTAACGGCTTATATAATTTAATCGAGCAATTATTTGAAACCTTATATATATACATTTCATTACCACGAACAATTTTTCTCGTGTTCGGCTTGGTGCTTATTAGAGGAACGCTACACAATAAATACTTTGGTTTTTTACTTTCAAGAGAGTCGTCTTTGTCTGACTATATCAGCCGCAGGAGAATGAAAAATACAGTTAGCAAAAGAAATTTTCTCAATTTCCCGATTAACGCATTACGCAAAGAATTAAAAAGCGGAGCGCTGCTCTTAGCCGCCCTAAATATTATTTTGTTTACGCTGAATGTTGTTGACATAAAACTTTTGTGGTTTGGTTTTTATCCGCAAGAACAATTTAACATGAAAGCATTTGTTCATGAAGGAACTTTCTTGCTTATTCTTTCTATCATACTATCAATGATAGTTATTCTTTATTTTTTCAGAAGAAACCAAAACTTCAACAGCAACAATAAAACCCTGAAAATTCTTTCTTACGCATGGATCATCCAAAACATGGTATTGCTCATTTCTGTTTGCTTAAGAAATCATCAGTATATTTTTTATAACGGTCTTGCATATAAACGTATTGGTCTTTACGCATTTCTTCTGCTAACGTTAATTGGTTTGTTAACGCTCATGATCAAAGTAAAACAACTCAAATCTCACTTCTACTTATTGCGTGTAAATACCTGGGCAGCTTACTGCATTTTTATTTTGCTCAGCGTATTTAACTGGGATATGTTAATCGCACGTACCAATCTTGCAAACGAAAACGGTTCGGGTATTGACATTGATTTTTACTTAGAACTTTCCCTACAAACCTATCCGCTCATAATTCAAAATTTACAAAAGGTGGAAAAGCAAATTGCTCAACACCATGCATCCGGTGTTCGCTGGACTAACTGCAACAGCATTGAAGAATTTAAAAAAGCCCTTTCCAACCGTAAGTATTCCTTCCTTAAATCATACTACAAATACTCATGGCAATCGTGGAATTACAGTGATTATAATGCAATAAATAATTTAAGCTACTGCAATGAAAACTTATCCTTAAGCGAAAATGACACTAAATAAAAAGCTCTGGGTAATTACCATTTTCAGTATTGCAATGGGTTTGCTTGAAACTGCCGTGGTGGTTTACCTGCGTGAAATATATTACCCAAATGGTTTTAGTTTTCCGTTAGTCCCCATTGAAAATAAAATTGCCATAACGGAACTATTACGTGAAGCAGCTACCATCATTATGCTTATTACTTTAGGAATGATAACAGGAAAAAACACTGTGGAAAAATTTGCATGGTTTATCTTCTCTTTTGCCATCTGGGATATTTTTTATTACATATTCTTAAAAGTACTACTTAACTGGCCCGCAACAATTCTTGACTGGGACATATTATTTTTAATTCCTGTTCCCTGGGTTGGACCTGTATTAGCACCGTGTATCATATCTGTTTTAATGATTTTGCTCGCCATAACTTTATTAAGAAAATCAGCAGAAAACAGAATGCAATCATTAAACAAAACAGAATGGATGTTACTTATCACCGGCAGCCTAATTCTAATCTTTTCTTTCACCATTGATTACTTTTTATATGCCAATTCAATTGATGCAAGAGACAAAAACCAACTACTTGCTGAATTATCCAAATTCATTCCACAATCCTACAACTGGTTCATTTTTGCGATCGGAATAATTCCAATACTATATGCAACATTTAAAGTTTACAAAAGATAAAACGGAAACATGACAACAGAAAAAAAATTATTTCGAATTTTATTAGCAGGATCATTACTTGCTATTGTACTTGCAGTTATACGAGTAAACATTACCGGAAAATTTTCTTACATCTTTTTAACGTGGAACTTATTTCTCGCATGGATACCGCTCATTATTTCTACCCAACTCAAAAAACATGATATATGGAATAAGAGCAAAATCATTTTTGTAATACTCCTTTCTTTCTGGTTGCTGTTTTTTCCGAACGCGCCCTACATACTTACTGACTTGTTTCATTTGAGGGAGAGAAAAGGCATGCCTCTTTGGTTTGACCTGACTTTAATTTTATCGTTTGCCTGGGTAGGACTAATAGTCGGATTTATTTCCTTAATGCAAATGCAGTTTATGCTGAAACGAATAATCGGCAATCATTTAACCCTTGCAGCAACTATCCTGATATTAATTGTATGTGCATTCGGCATTTACTTAGGAAGATATGATCGTTATAATAGTTGGGATGTAAACACCAATCCGGTTTCGCTATTTCGCGATATTTTAGTATATGTAATTCATCCATTAAAGCATATCAAAGTTTATGGTGTAACAGTAGTATTCTCCAGCTTTTTAATTTTAAGTTACCTCACCATTGAGCTTTTAACGCAATACAAAATCACAAAAAACAAAAACCATGATTAAAGAAATAGAAAGTTTCCTGGCTGCAGTAAGGGGAATTTTATTTGCGCTGAAAAATGAGCGGCATTTTAAATTTCATTTCGTCTTTTCAATTTTTGTTGTTACCGCTGGTTGTTACTTTAATATAACCGGCTCACAGTGGAGCCTAATTCTTATCTGTATAGCAATGGTTACGGTTGCCGAAATCTTAAATTCATCAATTGAAAAATTAACTGACATTGTTTCTCCAGGTTATAATAAGCAAGCCGGTATTGTAAAAGATTTGGCAGCAGGAGGCGTTTTAATTACTGCAATTGTCGCTGCTATTATTGGCGCAGTTATTTTCTTACCAATACTATTAAAATAAAAAAAGACCGGTGCATCACTGCAGCGGTCTTTAACTAACCTAAACTAACCTATGAAAAAAACTAACCTGTATTTTACTTAGCACGCGGCATTTGCTGCGCATCGTGCTTTTGATGATGAATATTTTTACTTGCTCTTTTTTGTTTATGCTTTATTTGTTTTCGCTCTGCCTTCGTAACCACACCATCAGCCTTTGCTTCTTTTTTATCCTGCTGAATTCTTTTTTGTTGGGCTTTTAGACTTGCTGTTTCAGCAGGAGTTAATTCACCTGAATTTGCGCCCTGCTTAATTCTCTGCTTCTGCTCAACCTGATTTTGTTTGATTGCCGGTGTGGCAGTTTGTGCATTTACAATGTATGACGCACCAAGCATTAAAACTGTTACAAATAATTTTCTCATTTTCTTTATGTTTTTGTTTTAGTTATGATATACTTAAACGCAGATGGTTTAATTTTATTAGTGAAGTGATTATGAACTAAAAAAGATGCGGTAATTAAATTTCTGAAACACTTTATTAGGAAGTCACTCAAAATTATATTCTCAAAAAAATATATTTTCGGAAAAAATTAAATCTCTTACATTATGCAAACCGAAGGCAGACGCGAAAGCGGAAACGTAGAAGACCGCAGAAGAATGTCAACCGGTGGTAAAGCCGTTGTTGGTGGTGGCGCCATTGGAATTATTGTGTTGTTAATTCAATTGTTTATGGGAGGCGATCCTGCACAATTGATAAATCAGGCACAGCAGCAAGCGCAGCAAACACAGGGAAGTGATGCGTCTATTGATCCCGAAGAAGATGCAATGGCAAAATATGTTTCTGTTGCGCTTGCGGATAACGAAGATGTTTGGAATAAAATTTTTACTGAAAACAACATGCAGTATCAGGAACCTAAACTGGTTTTGTTCAGAGGTTCAACCGAATCAGGTTGCGGCTATGCAAGTTCACAAACAGGGCCGTTCTATTGCCCTGCCGACCAAAAGGTTTATATTGATTTGTCTTTTTTTGAAGAACTTCAAACACGCTTCGGTGCAAGCAAAGGTGACTTTGCACTGGCTTATGTGTTGGCACACGAGGTAGGACATCATGTGCAGAACCTATTAGGAACTTCGGGTAAAGTGCATGAAGCGCAAGAGAGATTAAGCAAGGAAGAAGGTAATAAACTCTCCGTAAATCTTGAATTGCAGGCAGACTTTTACGCAGGTGTTTGGGCTCATTACAATCAAAAAATGAAAGGTGTTTTAGAGGATGGTGATATTGAAGAAGCCCTGAGTGCAGCAAGCGCAGTTGGTGATGACCACATTCAAAAACAAGCACAGGGTTATGTAGTGCCCGAATCTTTTACACATGGCACATCTGACCAACGTATGTATTGGTTTAAACTAGGTTATTCTTCAGGAGATTTAAGCAAGGGAAATACTTTTAAAGGTAACATTTAACCGTGAAAAAATTTACAGCATCTCGTTTATCATCCGGCAATTTTCTTTTTCCTGAAAGAATCACTTTAGACGAGAGAGGAGTTACTCTCCGTACTCCATCACTCTTTAGTGGTGATGAAAAAACAATTCCTTACTCAAGAATATCATCGGTTGATGTAAATACACCTATGATTGGTTTTTCTGACATTAAAATAAATACCACCGGTGAAGGTGCTATTGCAGCGCATGGATTTTATAAAAGCGAGGTAAAAGAAATAAAGGAATTTGTGCTGGAGAAAATTCACAGCAACAAATAAATAATTACATAACACTCGTAATCTTACATTCTGTTCTTCGGTTTTTTGCCCTGCCTTCTTCGCTATCGTTAGTAGTTATAGGTTTTGTTTCACCGTAACCCTTAGCCAACAACCTTTCTGCAGCTATGCCTGACTTAATAATATAATCAACCACACTTTTCGCACGTTTATCAGATAAAAACAAATTACTTTTATCTTCTCCAACGTTATCAGTATGCCCGCTAATTTCAACTTTTACTTTGGCATTTTGCTTTAAAAAAGCAGAGAGCTTTTCTAATTCTGTTTTTGATTCGGGTTTAAGGTCAGATGAATTGGTATCAAAAAAAATATTATTGAGCGTAATGCTTGAACCCTCTTTTAGCGGGTTGATTAAAATATTTAACTGAAATGGCTCTTTGGCTTTGCTTGCATCTTTAACAGAAAAATTATCAGAATAAAAAAGATAGCCTGTTTTTGAAACATTTAATGCATAACTTTTTCCAGTAGGAACTGTTACTAAAAATTCGCCCGTAGCTTTCTCGGAATACGATTCAATAATGATCTTTCCTGTTTCAATATCTATAATTTCAAATTTAGAATCAAGGCTTTCTGATGTGGTAGCATCTTTTACCACGCCACGAACATACGTAACAGGAACTGGACGCAACTTTTCATCAAGAGGAAAAGAATAAAGGTCAAGCCCTCCTATTCCTCCTGTCCGGTTACTGCTATAATAAGCTTTATCACCTTTGGGGTCAACAATTAAACCTGATTCATTTTTAGAGGAGTTGATGGGGTATCCAAGATTAACAGGTGTGCCCCACAAACCATCGGGTTGTCTTTTAGTCATAAAAATATCCATCCCTCCCATACCCGGATGCCCGTTAGAAATAAAATACAACGTCTGGTTGTCAGGATGAATAAAAGGACTCTCCTCTTTATCTTCCGTATTTATTTTGCTTGAAAGTTTTACAGGGACGCTCCATCCCTTTTCATCTACCGTACTCATGTAAATATCCTGCTCCTGAAATCCACCCCTTGCACCTGCGCCTCTTACAAAATACAACGTTTTTCCATCACTTGAAAAACACGGTTGCGATTCCCAAGCCCCCGTATTTATTGGGCTTCCAAGGTTGATTGGCTTTGTCCATGCATTTCCTTTTTTTCGGGAGTAATAAATATCGCAAGAGCCCTTACCTTCTGGTCTATCGCACGCAGTAAAAAAAATCAGCTTACCATCAGAACTCATGGCAGGTGCGCCTTCATTTAATGATGAATTTATAGTAGGTCCCAACGGCATAGCCATACTCCACTTACCATCCTTTTGGTTACTCATATAAAAATCTTCCTGGTAATGTCCAAGGTAGTCTGTGCCGGGCATTTTACGGGTAAATAAAAACTGATTTCCATCAACTGTAATGGAGGGGAAATATTCATCTTCAGTTGAGTTAATTTTATCTCCCATATTTTCGGGAGTAAAGGATACAGGAGAATTTACTGCGTTTATTGCAAATTCACAGGATAATATTTTTTTCTCGGCTGTCAGCTTTTTATCAGGCTTGGCATTTGGCAATGAAATAAATTTTAAAAAGCTTTCCTTAGCAGGCTTGTACTGCATATCATCCATTAAATAAATACCAAGTGTAAATAAAGATGTAGGATAAGCTCCTGGGCTTATAGCAACCGCTTTCTGATATTCATCAATAGCCCTTTTTGTTTCGTCCTTCTGAAAATAAATATCGCCCAGCATCATGTGTGCCTCCATAAAGTTAGCATCAGCTTTTATGGCATCGTTTAAAGATGAGATGGCTTTATCTAAATTATTCTCATCTAAATATTTTCCTGCTGCTTCCAAATGTTTAATGGCTTTAGAAGATTGGGTGGTATAGGCATCTTTCTGTGCCAAACTTTTAAAAGAACAAAACAGTGCAACTACACACCAACATAAAATTCGTACGTTTCTTTTCATTTTTAAAATGATTAGCAAATACTTTGCAAATAAATTGTTTCGTAAAAAATAATTCCTGTCATTCATTTAATTGTCATTGCGCAGAAGCATTTAGCACAGCACATACATATACACCGGCAGTTTCTGTTCTTAGTCTTGATTTACCTAACGACAAATCTTTAAAACCATTTTGCTTTGCCGTATCAACTTCTGCTAAGTTAAAATCTCCTTCAGGTCCAATGGCTATTAAAATGTCATTGCCATTCAACGCACCCTTCAATGTTGTTTTTTCTGAACGATAACAATGTGCAATAAATTTATTCTGCGCTTTAGCTTCCTTTATAAATTTCTCAAACGGCATCAGCGTATTCACTTTGGGTAACATTGCCTTGCCACTTTGTTTTATGGCAGAAAGTAAAATTTTATTGCACCTCTCTTCATTCAAATTCCGCCTTTCAGAATGACGACAAATTATAGGAGTAATTTCAGCTACTCCCAACTCTGTTGCTTTTTCTAAAAACCATTCAAACCTCTCCATATTTTTTGTTGGAGCAATGGCAATATGTAAATGAGGAGGAGTAATTTCCTCTTTAATGATTGCTTTAATTTGCGCTGTGACTTGTTTAGCATTGGCATAAATTATTTCTGCTTCTATAAAACTTCCTTTGCCATCAATAACTGTTATTATATCTCCTTTAATTTTTCTTAACACATGTACGCAATGATGCGATTCTACCTTGTCAAGTATTACTTCATTGTCATTTATGTGCTCCGAAAAAAATAACTGCATCAGCTTAATGTATAAAAGTCTGTTTTTTCTGTTGTGTGAATTCTTAAAACTCCAACACTCACCAAATCAACAAAAATTTTTGTGGCACGCCAGCGGGATAAATTGAGTAACTTACAATATTCCTTAAGGGTAATTCTTTCATGTGTTTTCAGGTAATCAAGCAATTCCTTTTCCTTTGAAGAATATTTAATAAGCGTTTTTGCGCCCGGTTGTTCGCGCTTAAGCACATCAACCACTACTTTACTTGCCAACAATGATTTATCAGCCACGCGAATATGCACCCACCATTTATCATCTTCGCCTTTTGCGTAATAGGGCTTTTGATTTCCTTCCTTCACATCTACCTCTAAAACAATTTTTCCTCTTTCGTTCCATTCTTTAAACTCAATATCGGGCTCGGGCTTACAGTAAAAACTGCATGCCTGCTCAATCATATGTTGTTCTTCGTCTGCATTTATGCCATGAATGGTTTTATTATCGTTAACACCAATCAGAATTTTTCCGCCTTTATTGTTGGCAAATGACACAATAGTCTTGGCAATTTTATTAAAACTCGTAATCTGTTTTTTAAAATCAAGATGCTCCCCTTCTCCCTGTTCAATCATTAGAATAAGCTTGCCTTTCCTTCTTTGAAAAGTGTCGTTCTGTTTATTTTCCAACATGTAATTCATCCAAAAACTTCAAAATAAATTCTTCAAGGTTTTTTAAAGCCAAATCTATCTTCCAAGATTCTCTGTTTCTTTTCTCAACATAATTTGAGATGGCTCTTATTTGCAGGCAAGGTGTTTTTCGCATTTGACATACGTATAAAAATGCAGCACCTTCCATTGTTTCCACATCCACACTTAATTGCGAAAATTTATCTACTGATGACTGACTTCCTGTTGATGTAATCCTGGTAAGTCCCCTTACCTTCTTCAGATCAGACAGGCATTTATAATTGAATGGTAAATTGTTTTTAAGTATTCCATCTGAGAAAGGAAATTCATCCTTTTTGGCAAGGTTCAAATCATATAAAGAAAGGAAGCGTCCATCATCTTCGGCTCCTTCTTCCTGAACAAAATCACTTACTACATTAACTACTTCACCCAACTGTATGCTTCGATTATAAGATCCGGCAATGCCAATGTTTATACACAAATCATACTTATTTTGTTCAAGCTCCCGGGTAAGAGAATACGCGGTTTTTATAAGCCCGACACCGGTATGTAAAACTTTAGTTCCGTATTCTCTCTTACTTGAAAAGTTGGATTCTGTAGCAGTAGCGGCAACAATTAATATTTGCATTTCTTAAAGTGCATCAAAACTAAATAATACAGCATAATCAATTACTTTCGCACCAAGTTTAATTTAACAATGGTTTATATAACAAGGAAAGAGAGATTTAATGCAGCGCATAAACTGTGGAAGCCTGACTGGAGTGAAGAGAAAAACCTGGAGGTTTTTGGAAAATGTTCAAATCCAAACTGGCATGGTCATAATTATGAGTTGTTTGTTACCGTAAAAGGCGAACCCAACCCCGATACCGGATTTGTGGTGGATTTGAAGTTATTGAGTACCATTATAAAGGAAAAGATCATCGTTAAAGTTGACCATAAAAACCTGAATATGGATGTTGATTTTATGGCAGGAAAAATGACTTCAACAGAAGTTGTAGCCATGGAAATATGGAAACAGCTTGAGCCTGAAATAAACAAAAACAATTGCACACTACATTGTGTTAAGCTTTGTGAAACGGACAGAAATTATGTTGAGTATTTTGGATAAAAACCGTTTTAAAACGAAATGGCAAAGACAAGAAAAGAGAAGCCTTTAAAAACTGCAGGGTATAAAAAGATTGATTCATACAACGAAAAAATCACCGGTGCACTTGCGCAGAAATACAAAGTTATTTTACAGGATATTGGCGAAGACATATCAAGAGAAGGTTTATTAAAAACCCCTGAGCGAGTTGCGAAGGCTATTCAGTTTTTAACTCATGGATACGATTTAGACCCAAAAGCAATTTTAGAATCTGCTAAGTTCAGGGAAGATTATAAGCAAATGGTGATAGTAAAAGATATTGAAGTGTATAGTTTGTGCGAGCACCACATGCTTCCTTTTTTTGGTAAGGCTCATGTTGCGTACATACCTGATCAATACATTGTAGGGCTAAGCAAAATTCCGCGCGTGGTTGATGCTTTTGCACGCAGATTACAAGTGCAGGAAAGGCTTACTACCGAAATTTTAGATTGCATTCAAGAGACGCTTAAACCTTTGGGTGTAGCCATTGTAATGGAAGCAAAACATTTGTGTATGCAAATGCGTGGCGTACAAAAGCAAAACTCCATAACCACTACTTCAGCCTTTACAGGTGAGTTTGAAAATGACAGAACAAGGAGTGAGTTTTTGCGGTTGATTTCGGGTAACTTAAGCTAAAAAACCATGGGCAATTCGCTTACTGTTTTTTTGATTGAAGATGATGAGCAAATACTTTTCATGCTCAATGATTTCATAAAAAGCCGCTTTCCTCACTTTACTGTAAGAACATTTGTAAATGGCGAAAATGCGCTTGAAGCAATAAACGAAATGCCACATGTCATAGTGCTGGATTATTTTCTTAACTCAAAGGAACCTGATGCCAGCAACGGGCTTGCTGTTTTAGCCAAGATCAGGGCAAATAACAAAATTACGAGAGTAATTTTGTTATCATCTCAGGAAGATCCATCTGTTGCTGCAAGCGCCATTAAAATGGGCGCGTATGATTACATTGCAAAAAATGATGAGGCATTTTTAAAAATAGAAACCATACTTCATCACTTTGAAAAGCATTTGGTAATTCATAACGATACCATTAACAAAAAGCTAGTGATGATTTTTGCAGGTTTATCAGTTTTATTGATAACGGTTTATTTGCTTTTCAAGTGTATATAATTTTATACATCCACCGAATAATTCCCTGATTAACTTTCTTATAAAAAATTTATCTTAAAAAACAAATCATTTACTACATTTTTAAGAGATATATTTTAGAAAAAAACTTGTGTAGTATGACTGTCTTTGTGTATTTTTGACCATGAGAACCCACATAAAAACATGAGCCGGAAGAAATTTAACCTTCCTCTTTTTTCTATTGCATTAACTAGTCCACTTTCTTCCATTCTTTGGGTGATAATTGGATGTTGTTTACTTAATCTTTCTGTTAACGCCACGGAAGGTTCATCTTCTAAAAGAAAACTAATTGATGCTCCACCTGTATTAACTTTTACTCCCTCCAATTTTAATGGCTTTGGCGTGTCTTGCAACGGTGGCACAAATGGTTCTGTAGATTTAACCGTTACGGGAGGATTATCCCCATACACATTTCAATGGTCAAACGGAGCGTTAACTGAAGATATTAGTTCTCTTGCAGCAGGCATGTACACAGTTACTGTTAAAGATGCAAATAATGAAACAAGTATTGACAGTATTGAAATAACGGAGCCTACTCCCGTAGTAATTACACTAAACGGAACTACCGATGTGTTATGTTCAGGTGGAAGCGATGGCTCTGTTGACATAACAGTTTCTGGCGGGGTTCCAACCTATACTTTTTTGTGGAGCAACGGTATTATCACCGAAGATGTAAATAATTTGCAGGCAGGCACAGCTATAGTTACAGCTACCGATTTAAATGGATGTACCAAACAGTTGAATGTTGATATTGTAGAGCCTGAAGAATTAATCAATTCATTTACTGTTGTTCCTTTTACATGTGGCAATTCAAACGGGAGCATAACCGCCAACCCTGATCAGGGAACACCGACCTACACATATTTGTGGAGCACGGGCGCAACTACGCAATCAATTTCTAGCCTCGGCATGACGGGCAATTATACTGTTACCATTACAGATTTTAATGGATGTTCCATTACAGATGTTGCTACCTTAACTGGAACAACGCTTCCTTTAATCACTATTGACTCAACACAAAATGTTAGTTGCAATAACGGAACCAACGGTGGAGTTTTTATTTCTGTTACCGGTGCAAGCCCATTTGGTTATATATGGTCTAACTCTTCTACAAATGAAGATTTAACAAATGTAGCATCGGGTAATTACACTGTTACTGTTTTAGATGCTAATTTATGTACTGCCACTACAACAGCATCAATAACAGAGCCCACTCCTATCCTTATTCAAGGATTAATTACAAACGTAAGTTGCAATGGTGGTACCAATGGCGGAGTTGATATTTCTGTTTCCGGGGGTACCTTACCTTATGTATTTTTGTGGAGCAATGGAGCAACTACCGAAGATATTTCTGGTGTGGTTGCCGGAACCTATACCATTACCGTTACTGATGGTGCTTTGTGTACCGCATCGCAATCATTTATAGTAACACAACCCACTGTAATTACAGTTTCTGTAACTCCGGTTAGCACCGCCTGTGGATTAAATAATGGATCGGCAACGGCCAATGCAAGTGGTGGCACAGGTACTTTTACCTACTTGTGGAGTACAACTGCTACAACTCAAACCATTAGCAATTTGACAGCAGGAACTTATACGGTTACCGTTACAGATCAAAATCTATGTACGAAATCTGCAAACGGTACTGTTAATAGTACAGGTGCTCCTGTAATTACACTCGTTAGTATAACAAACGTTTCGTGCAATGGTGGCAGCAATGGTGGTATAAATATTTCAGCATCTAGTGGAACTTTGCCTTATGGATTTTTGTGGAGTAATGGTGCTACTACCGAAGATATTTCTGGCGTAGCTGCCGGAACATATACCGTTACAGTTACCGATGGCGCTTTGTGTATAGCAACACAATCTTTTAACATTACTCAACCAACTGCTATAAACCTCACTATAAATCCTACAAACCCTTCTTGTGGTAATAACAATGGTTCGGCAACTGCTAACCCTACTGGTGGAACCGGAACTTTTACATACTTGTGGAGCACTACTGCAACCACTCAAACTATTAACGGATTAGCTGCAGGCACCTATACTGTAACTGTAACTGATCAAAATTCTTGTACCAACTCTGCTTCTGTAACATTAACCAATTCCTCAGGACCAAATATTACACTGGTAAATACCACCAATGTTTCCTGCAATGGCGGCAATAATGGTGCTGTCAATATTTCTGCTTCGGGCGGATTGCCTTTGTATATTTATTTATGGAGTAATGGCGCTTTAACACAAGATATTTCTAACGTGGCTTCAGGAACCTATACCGTCACCGTTACCGATGCTTTGTTGTGCACCGCCACACAGAGTTTTACTGTTACTCAACCCACTGCAATTAACGCATCTGTTTCTCCTGTTGCCACATCGTGCGGATTAAGTAACGGTTCGGCTACTGCAAATGCTTCAGGCGGCACAGGAACTTTTACTTATTTGTGGAGTAATGCTGCAACCACCCAAAATATTAACGGGCTTGCCGCAGGCACTTACACTGTTACTGTTACAGATCAAAATCTTTGTACCAGAACTGCTAATGGTGTGGTGGCTGGCAGTTCAAATCCTGTTGTTACTTTCGATTCACTTTATACTCCATCTTGCAACGGAGATTCTACCGGAGCAATTTTTATTACAGTTACAGGAACAGCAGCACCCTTCACTTACCAATGGAGCAACAGTGCAACTTCACAAGATGTAATCAATATACCCTCAGGAGCCTATACTGTTACCGTTACTGATACTGCAAACTGTGTAGTAACATTTGATACTACAATAACGCAGCCAACTGCAGTCAGCGATTCCATCAATTTTAATAATGCAACTTGTGGCGACTCAACCGGCAGCGCAACTGTTTTTGCTTATGGCGGAACCTTAGGCTATACGTATTTGTGGTCTAATGGTGCAATTACCCAAACTATAACAGGACTTGCAGCTCCTCAAACTTACACCGTAACTATTATAGATTTTAACGGATGCACCAGAGTTGATTCTGTTAGCATTCTCAACTCTGCTGCTATTACAATAATTACAGATTCAATAGTTGCGCCTAAATGTTTCGGGCAAACAAATGGCGCTGTATATATTTCAATACAGGGAGGAACACCACCTCCGGCATATCAATGGAGTAACTCTACATCACAACAAGACTTAGTGAACGTTGCTCCAGGAACTTATACAGTTACGGCTACAGATGCTGTTGGCTGTACATCAAGCCAACTCTTTACGATTCCTAATGCACCTTCTCAATTAAATGACACCATTTCTATTGTTAATTCTTTATGTGGCGCCAACAATGGGCAGTTAATTGCTTTCCCTTTTGGGGGTAGCTCACCCTATTCTTATGTATGGTCTAATGGAGGATTAACTCAAACTATAAGCACTCTTTTACCCGGAACTTATACTGTTACTATCACAGATAAAAACGGTTGTATTAAAATTGATTCCGCAACGGTAGCATCATCCGGTAATCTTACTTTAACTACAGATTCTGTTGTTTCTCCAAAATGTTTTGGAGAAACAGGTTCGATATATATTAGTGTTTCGGGCGGTACAGGTGGCAACTACAGCTACAATTGGAGTAATGGAGTAATTATAGATGATAATATCAATATTAATTCAGGAACCTATACTGTTACCGTTACAAACAGCAGTTGTTCAGCTACTCAATCGTTCACTGTTAATGCAGCTCCTTCTCAATTGCTCGATAGTATTACATCAACCAATACGGCATGTGGTTCTAACAATGGAACAGCTACGGTTCATCCTTATGGCGGAACGGCATCATACACTTTCCTTTGGTCAACAACTGCAACAACGCAAACAATTACAAATCTGCCACAAGGTACATACGTGGTTACTGTAACAGATTTTAATGGTTGCATAAAAAGAGATTCCGTTGAAATTTTAAATGACAATGCACCGGTATTAACTATCTTTAATATTGATGAACCCCTTTGTTATGGTGGAACAGGATCGATTGCTCTAAACGCATCGGGAGGAGTTTTGCCTTATAGTTTTTTATGGAGTAATGGCGCTATAGATTCAATTAACACCAACATTCCATCTGGCGTTTATACATGTACCGTTACAGGAGGTAATGGTTGCTCATCTGACATAACAGTTTTTTTAAATCAGCCCTTACCCATTTCTGCTTCATTGCAAATTTCACCTGAAAACTGCGGCAATGATGATGGAGCTGTTACCGTTTTTCCATCTGGCGGCAACGGTCCTTATCAATACCAGTGGTCATCAGGCGAAACCATTCAAACCATATTTAACAAAAACCACGGAACGTACATTGTTACCATAACAGACTTTAACCAGTGTACTTTTATTGACACTGTTATAATACCTGAAGTGCAAGGAGCTTTGATAATTGCCGATTCAGTTGTTAATATTTTATGCCACGGGCAAAGTACTGGAGCAATTTATGTATCAACTACTGGTGGACTTCCACCTTTGCAATATCAGTGGAGCAACAGTTCTATTCTTGAAGATTTAACTAATGTTCCTGCCGGTAACTATTCAATAACAATAGCTGATGCAAATGGTTGTGTTACATCTTTTGACACGCTTTTAACAGAGCCTTCTCCCATTAATAAGACAATTTCCACAACTCCCTCAGGCTGCGGTTTATCTAATGGAACTGCAACAGTGACGGGTGCGGGTGGAGTTCCCCCTTACACTTATTTATGGTTTAATGGTTTAACTCAAACTACCATAACCGGATTATCTGCCGGAACCTATACGGTTACCGTTACCGATAGTAACAACTGCTCCGTGATTGATTTTGCTTTGGTAAGTAATACAGGAGGTCCTGTTATAACAATTGATTCTATCATAAGCAATAAATGTTATGGCGATTCGCTTGGTGCAATTTTTACGACAGTTACAGACGGAACATTTCCTTACACACTCATTTGGAGTAATGGAAAAACAGGAGATGATATAACGAATTTATTTGCCGGAACTTATACTTTAACCGTTACCGATGCCAATAATTGCGTATCTATAAAAGATACAATTGTGAAAGAAAATACCCAGATTATTACTTCCATAATAACTACTCCACCAAACTGTGGCAGCGCAAATGGTACTGCGTTTCTATTTCCTACCGGGGGTATTCCGGCTTACACTTATCTATGGCAATTATCGGTTAGCACACTTCCATATCAAACCAATTTGCCTGCTGGTGTTTTTCCTGTAAAAATTACTGATGCTGTTGGTTGCATTTTAGACACTGCTGCTGTAATTACAAGCCCCGGTGCTCCTCAAATTACACTCGATTCTATTATTAATGTAACTTGTAATGGGGGTGATAATGGTGCAATAAGCATTAACGTAACTGGCGGAACGCAGCCTTATACTTACTTCTGGCAAAATACTTTCCCTGCACAAACAACTCAAAATGTTACAAACCTTACCGCAGGTACGTATATTGTAAACGTTACCGATACAAATGGTTGTGTTGCTGCAATAGGATATACGGTAACTGAACCAACACCAATACAAATTTCTTTTTCACCATTTGACCCATCGTGCGGGAACAGCAACGGAAGTATTCTTTCAAGTGTTACAGGCGGCAACTCCGGAAGCTATACTTACTTATGGTCAACAGGAAATACATTTAGCAATATTGCAAATGTTCCGGCAGGTTCTTACACATTAACTGTTACCGATTCTAAAGGCTGTAAAGATTCTGCTGTTGCATCGCTTAACAATATTAACGGACCCGAAATTATTGTTACAGACTCTTCTAACATCACTTGCAATGGTTTAAATAATGGCTACATCAATACTCAAATAATAAATGGCACGCCACCTTTTAATATATTATGGACTCCTACAAACCAAAATACACCAAACATTTCTAACCTTAGCGTTGGGATTTACACACTCACTGTTACCGATGCGCTTAATTGTATTGCAGTAAGGTCAGTTGAAATTACCGAGCCTGACTCCATTAATTTTAATGCAAGTATTCCGGTAAAAAACGGCATATATAACATTACTTGCCGTGGCGATAACGATGGAGAAATAACTTTATTTGTAAGTGGGGGCACACCGTTTGTTTCATCAGGTTTTCCGGTTTACAATTATTTCTGGAACCCATCTGGTGCTACCACACAAAGTATTGTGGGCTTGCCTGCAGGTGTTTATTCTGTTGACATTACTGATTCGGTTGGATGTGTTAGAAACGCATCGTTTACCATTACCGAACCTCCTTTTGTTACTGCAAGTGCAGGTCCAAGTTTCCGTATTTGCGGAACAGACACAGCGCAATTATCAGCTGCTTCTCCAACTTACGGAACAGGAAGTTGGACTGTATTGGATGGTTCGGCATCTTTTGCAGATTCATCTCAGAATAATACATCCCTTAGCGGACTTGCTTATGGAGATAATTTACTTGCATGGATAGTAAGTGATGGGGAATGCAGGGATACTGCGTTTCTGGTAATAAGCAGAGATTCTATTGTTCAGGCATTTGCCGGAACAGATAGAGATGTTTGTGATCCGGGTTTGGTACTAACCGCTACGCAGCCACAGTTTGGAAATGGAATGTGGGAGGTGTTGGAAGGAACCGGAACAATAGTAAGCCCAAACTTAGCTGCATCTCCAGTTACAGGAATGAATTATGGTAATAATCTTTTTACATGGACTATTACAAACGGAAATTGTATTGATGATGATACCGTAAGAATTGTTTACAACACACCTGATGAATGTTTTGATGAATTGGAAATGCCAACAGGTATTACACCTAATGGTGATGATATAAATGATTTCTTTTTTGTGAGAGGACTTGATTATGACAACAACAACCTGTTAATTTTAAACAGGTGGGGAAATGTGGTGTATGAAAAGGATAATTACAAAAACGATTGGTCAGGTACTAATAAAACAGGAAGCGGTTTACCAGATGGTACTTACTATGTAATTTTAAAAGTGCCGTCAAGAAATGCCACATTAAAAGGATATGTTGATATAAGACGATGAAGAAAGTTCTTACATTTTTTATTTTTATTTCAATCATACGGGTTGATGCTGTTGCCCAGCAATTTCCTTTGCTTAGTCAATATATGTTTAACGGTTTAGTATTAAATCCGGCTTATGCTGGCAGTAAACCTTTTACCAGTGCTTCTATTGATATAAGAAAACAATGGGCAGGTTTTGAAGGATCACCAACTACTCAAGCCGCAACTATACATGGATTAACTGATGGCAAAAAAGTAGGTTTGGGTTTTATGATTTCTAATGATAAAGTAGGGGTTCAAAACCAAACTGATGTTTTTGGAAGCTATGCATTTCATATATCAAACAGACGCTATAAATTTTCGTTGGGTTTGCAGGGCGGTTTTACTTATTTACGATCCCAAATTTCTGATTTAAAATACTGGCAAAATGGCGATCCTGTTTATGCCATAAACACTTTAAGTAACGTGCAACCGAATGTGGGCTTTGGCGCTTATCTCTATTCTGATTTTTATTACGCGGGTTTATCAGCCCCTTATCTTTTAAGCTATGATCCGCAGCAGGGAGCGAGTGTTGATTTAGCGCAATCTCACCATGTAGCAAGGCACATTTTTTTAACCGGTGGGTATGTAATTGAACTTACGGAACAAATAAAGTTGAAACCATCTGTTCTTGTGAAATATATCTATGCTGCTCCTGTTCAGGCTGATGTTAATGCAAGCGTTCTATTAAATAATATTATCTGGATAGGCGCATCTTACCGAACTAACGATGCGGTTGTGGCAATCGCAGAATATCAACTCACAAAAAAATTAAGGCTGGGATATTCTTTTGATTTCACTTTATCTGAAATACAAAAATACTCTGCAGGATCTCATGAGTTTATGTTAGCTTACGATTTTGGGTATAAATTACAGAAAGTAAGAACACCTCGTTATTTTTAGAAATCAATGTTCCGTAGTTTCATTTTTCTCTTCTCCATTGCTCTCATCTATTTCTCATCCTGCGTTACCGTAAAACAACGAACGGGTGATGATTATTACGAACAACTTCAATACAAAGAAGCTATTCCTTATTATGAGTATGTAATTAATAAAAAATATACCGATGATGTTTTAGTAAAACTTGCCAATTGTTACCGCATCACCAAAAACTATACTCGCTCTGAACAATTGTACGGGCAGATAATTCAGAAAGGGAAAAATGATGCTGAATACAAACTATATTTTGCAGAAGCATTAATGCAAAATGGAAAGTATGCAGATGCAAAAAAATGGTTTGAAAAATATTTAGAAACAAACAGGCTCGACAGCAGGGTTACCCGATTGACGGAAAGCTGCGATTCTATTCAACTGTTTTTTAAAGACACTGCCTTGTATGAAGTAAAACTTTTAAAATTAAATACAGGTAACGAAAGCAATTACAGTCCTGCATTTTACAAGCAAGGAATTGTTTTTGCGAGCAACCGTGCTGATAAAGACCTTCAGCGAGGAAATAAACAAATGGAAGATTTCAATCTTTTTTATGCAAAAAAAACAGAAGGCGGCAATTGGCTTGATCCAGAATTATTGAGGGGAGAGATAACAAGCATTTTTCAGGAAGGCCCTAGTGCGTTTGCAAATAACTTTTCAGTAGCTTACGTCACCAGAAATAATAATGACAAGGTTAAAATTGTTACCAATACAAAAAACGAAAATGTTCTAAAGATATATCGCTTTGCAGCTACAGGCAGCGAATTTCAGGAAATCGGAGAAATGCCTTTTAATAATTCCGATTACAGTGTAACTCACCCCGCGTTGAGCAACAATGGCAACACCATGTATTTTATTGCTGATATGGCTTGGGGATATGGCGGAACAGACATTTATAAATCAGATTTTATAAACGGAACTTGGAGTGCTCCAAAAAATTTGGGTAAAACCATTAATACGCCCGGCAATGAAATGTTCCCTTTTGCACCTAATGATTCTACTCTGTATTTTTCTTCTGATGGCAATTTTACTTTGGGGGGGCTTGATATTTATAGAAGCGAAATGCTCAATGATGAATGGAGCACACCGGAAAATATAGGAGCTCCTATCAACTCATCAAAAGATGATTTTGGTTTGATAACAGATTCAACTGAGATGAACGGGTATTTTACAAGCAATCGAATAAACAACATCGATAAAATTTTTTCTTATCACAAATCCCCTCCTATATTTTCTGTAAGTGGCAAACTGATTGACAAGGCTACCAACAAACCGATTAAAGATGCTGTGCTCAAATTAAAAGCCGATAACGGTACCGAAACATCAATTAATACCAAAAGTGATGGATCTTATATTGCAAAATTACTTCACAACACGAGTTATTCCCTCATCTCATCAGAAAAAAATTACTTTATTACATCAATAGATTTTTCTACAAAAGGCAAAAGAAAATCAGAGGATTTGTTGCAGAATATTTCAATTGAAAAAATGAACTTTAACAAACCTTACATATGGAAAAACATAACTTTTGATAAGTTCGATTTTAAAATTAAACCTCAGGTACTAAAAGAAATTGAAAAACTTTTTTTGTTGCTGAGAGATAATCCCGGTTTAAAAATTGAACTCAGTTGCCACACTGATTCGCGCGGGACTGATAAGGATAATTTTATACTCACACAAAAACGTGCAGATGCTATTGCCGATATTTTGTTTACAAAAGGCATTAAACGCGAAAGAATTATTGCAGTTGGCTATGGAGAATCCAAGCTGATTAATCACTGTCGGGAGGGGATTTTTTGTTTAGAAGAAGAATATCTTGCAAATGTGAGAACTGAGGTTAAGATATTGACAAATGCCCTACCATAAATAAAGCTTGTTAATTATTTTCCTTACGTTTACTTCGCAATCAATTTTATATGAAGTACAGTTTTACCCTTCTCCTCACTGTCTTATGTCTTAACCTGCATGCACAACTTTACTCTTCAATGGGTTCGCGATCATCTAGTGTTGCTAATGCATCTTTATTATTAACTGATAATGTGTATGCATCCTTTACCAACCAAGCCGGGCTAGCCTCATTTGACAAATTTGCAGCATGCGCATTTTCTCATAACAAATTTTTGGTAAAAGAATTAGCTACTCATGGCGCTGCAGTTATAATACCCGGTGGAAAAAACGGAGCTTTTTCCGGTTCAGTTCTTTATCATGGTTACAGTTATTTTAATCAAACAAAAGTTGGTATTGGTTATGGAAAAAAATTATCTGATATTATTAGCGCAGGCATACAATTAGATTACATATCTACGTCCATAACCGAAGACTACGGCAGCAAATCTGCCTTTACGTTTGAAATGGGTTTTATTGCAAAAATTACACAAAGTTTAACTGCCGGTGCGCACATTTTTAATCCTATTCGGGCAAAGTTGGCGGATTACAACGATGAGAAAATTCCGGCTATTGGAAGATTTGCTTTAAGCTATAAGTTTAATGATAAATGCACTTTACTTGCACAATCTGACAAGGATTTCGATCATGATTTTTCTTTCAAATCAGGAATTGAATACCAAATAGCAAAACCACTTTGTATTAGAGCAGGTATTAACTCAAAGCCAACATTACTTGCATTTGGCTTAGGAATAAATTTAGGTGACTTTGTTATTGATATTGCTACAGATTACCATCAGGTATTAGGGTATAGCCCCACAGTTGGTATTTGTTATAAGGTAAAATAGGATAGCACTATGAATTTTTTCAAAACCATTATTTACGCTGCCCTTATTTGCCAATTGCCAATTGCCAACTCCCTTTTTGCTCAGGTAGTTCCACCACCTGCATCAAGTGATGAAACCATTGAGGATAAAATTGAAAACATAGCTTCAGATGCCGATGAGTCTGTTGACCTAACACAACTTACCGAGCAGTTTGAGTATTTGAAAGAAAATCCTGTTAACCTAAACACCTCCACACGGGAAGAACTGGAATCGACCGGACTTTTTACACCACAGCAGGTAAATGCCATTATCAGGCACAGAGATAGCACAGGCTATTTAATGGATGTACGTGAATTGCAAGTGCTGAACGGATTTGATATTCCTTTTATTGCTTCTGTTCTGCCTTATATTACTGTTTACGATTTGCAAAAGGAAATTAAAAGTTCTTTACGCAACATTGCCAAATACGGGCGCAGCCGTTTTATTATTCGCACCACCCAGGTTCCGCAAAATTCAGAGGGATACAAACGAAACGAAGAAGATGCAACAGAAGGATATTTAGGAAGCCCTTTAAAATTATATGCACAATATCGTTACAGCTTCAGGCGAAATTTTTCGTTTAATATAACTGGCGAAAAAGATGCAGGCGAGCAATTTTTTGATTCTACACAAAAAAAAGGGTTTGATTTTTACTCAGCACACCTTGCCATTCGTGATATTGGCATGGTTAAAACATTTGTTCTGGGTGACTATGCTTTGCAATACGGGCAAGGATTAACAATGTGGCGCGGATTGTATTATGGAAAATCCTCTGATGCTAATAATATTAAAAGGAATGCAGAAGGTATTCGCCCTTATAGTTCAGTTAATGAACAATTATTTGCACGAGGTGTTGCTGTTGCTTTAGGAAAAAGAAATTGGAGTGCTGATGTTTTTTTTAGCCGCAAAGAATTTGATGCCAATGCCGTTTTAATTTCAACCCCACAGGGCGAAGAGGAAATCATTACTGCATTTGTAGATGATGGCTACCATCGAACATCACTAGAATTATTTAAAAAAAATAAAATAGGTGAAGATTTAGTAGGTGGTAACTTTTCGTGGCGATTACCTAACTTTAAAATTGGGGCTACCATTGTAAATGCCAGCTACACGATTCCTTACATCAAAACCGCCCAGCCATATAATGCCTTTGATTTTACGGGAGATCATCTATTAAAGGCAGGAATAGATTATAGTTACTTGTATAGAAATTTAAATTTCTTTGGTGAGGTTTGCTATGCCGATAACGGAACAGTAGCTATGGTTAACGGGCTAATTTCAAGCCTTGGAAATAATATCTCAATGAGTGTATTAAACAGACGCTACCCGCGTAGCTTTAACTCATTGTATTCTGTAGCATTTGGTGAGGCAACACGTAATCAAAACGAAAACGGAACGTATGTGGGGTTAGTTACAAGACCATTTAAGCATATTACTTTGAGTGCCTATTATGATATGTTTACTTTTCCATGGCTTACCTTTTTAGCTGATGCCCCTTCTAAAGGATTTGAATATTTATGGCAGGTTACTTACACGCCATCCCGCAACGTGGAGCTTTATGTTAGAGGCAGACAAAAAACCAAGGAAGAAAATGCGCGCACCGAAACAATTCTTACTGATTATTTAGTTGACAATACAAGATGGAATTACCGTTTTAATATTTCGTATAAAATTTCAAAGGCATTTACATTAAAAAGCCGTATTGAAACTGCTAAAGTTTACAAACAGGGAGAAGAAAAAGAACTAGGATTTTTATTTTACCAGGATATAATTTTTAAACCCTTGAGTTTTCCGATTTCGTTTGCTGCGCGCTATTGCATATTTGATACAGACAGTTACAACTCGCGCATTTATACTTATGAAAACGATGTGGTTGGCTCCTACTCTATTCCCGCTTTTGCCGATAGAGGCACACGATACTATTTAATGGCCCGATATACCATTAAAAAAGGTGTAGATGTATGGTTGCGTTATGCACAAACAAGTTATTCCAATGTTTCAAGAGTTGGTAGCGGTCTTGATGAAATTGCCGGCAATACCAAATCGGAAATTAAGGTACAGTTGCGTTTGCAGTTTTAAAGTTGTCTTCAAGTTTGCTCATTAGTATTGGAAATATTCTTTTGACTACTCCCTCTTCCTTTAATGAGTGACAAAACAATTGAAAGTGTAAGGATACTCAAAATAGTGAGCAGCGAAATTGAAATAGGTATTTTGTAAACATCAACCAGCAGCATTTTTACACCAACAAAAATTAGTATAGCTGCAAGTCCATAATGCAAAAAGGTAAACAAGTGCATTAACCCCGCTAAGGCAAAGTATAACGAACGTAAACCCAAAATTGCAAACACATTTGATGTGTAAACAATAAAAGGATCGTTGGTTACAGCAAGTATGGCAGGTATGGAATCTACAGCAAAAATTAAATCTGTAAACTCTACAAGAATTAAAACAATAAACAATGGTGTAGCAACCCATTTGCCGGCTTGTTTAATCCAAAATTTGCTTCCGTGATATTCATTGCTAACAGGAAAAAATTTCTTAAAAAATTTTACTGCAACATTTTTCTCAGGGTCAATTTTAGTGCCTTTATTCACAGCCATTTTTATACCAGTAATAACCAAAAAAATGCCAAATAGATAAATTATCCAATGAAACTTAGCAATGAGCGTTACGCCTGCTGCAATAAAAATGGCACGCATAATTAAAGCACCTAATATGCCCCAAAACAAAACTCTATGCTGGTATTTTGCGGGAACATTAAAATATGTAAATATTAAAACAAATACAAAAATATTATCAACGCTTAACGACTTTTCAATCACATATCCAGCCAAAAATTCAAGTGCCACCTCCTGCCCTTTCCAATAATAAATTACGACATTAAAAATCATCGCAAGGGCAATCCAAATGGCACTCCATGTTAGTGCTTCTTTCATTTTAACTTCGTGAGCAGTTCTGTGAAACACGCCTAAATCAAGCGCAAGCATCAGCACCACAAAAAGGTTAAATCCTATCCAAATGTATATTTGTTCGTTCATTGCTTATCTAAATAACTTTTTCTAATTTTTGTATGTTTTTACTACGTAGTATTTTATGTGTGTTGTGGCGGTAACCCTTCTGATTTAAAGTTAGCAACAAATTTGTTTTGTTGAGTTGTGGTTTGGTTATTCTTAATTTGGGTATTTAATTAATTCTTGTTTTTTTATTTCTTTTTTCGCTTTAAAATACCCATGTACCAGCGATGCTGTTGTGGCAATCATAAAAAACAAAACGATGTATTCAATATAACCAACAGCATTAGGTATTTTTTTTCCGAACCAATAACCAAGAGGTATTAAACTCCAGCACCATAAAATTGCGCCTGAGAAATTATATAAACTAAATTTTTTAAAATCCATTCTTGTTGCTCCTGCTATAATTGGTGCAAAAGTTCTAACAACTGGTAAAAATCTTCCAACTATAAGTGCAGCAGCACCGTACTTTTTAAATACGAATGTTGTTTTCTCTAAATAGCTTTTCTTGAACAAAAGAGAATCCTCGCGTTTAAACAAACGCTCCCCCATGTACTTTCCTGTAAAGTAGCCAGTGTAGTCACCAATAATTGCCGCACCGGTTACACTTAGTGTTAGTAGTATTAAACTTACATTCAAATCAGAAGTACCGCAAAGCATTCCGGCCGTAAACAACAAGTAATCGCCCGGTAAAAAAAAACCAATCATTAAACCCGTTTCGGCAAAAATTATAATAAGTAAAAGCGTAAGGCCGCCAATATGAATTATTTTTTCAGAATCAGTAATGGTATTAAAAAAATCTGTTACGGTTTCTATCATTTTTGTTTTTGATTTAAAGCCGTGCCACCGCATTACTTCGGGCGGCACGGCTTAGAGCTACACTATGTCAAAAAAACTTTTTAATTTTCATAGAATTCAACTTTGCCTGAATTCAAATCATACATGCCACCTACAATCATTATCTCTCCTTTTTGTTCCATCTCTCTTAATATTTCACTCTTTTCTCTAATCTCTTGCATAGCAAGTATCACATTTTGTTTTGCAACGGCTTCAACAAAAGCATCATTCTTAGAGCTGCGCTCTCCGGCAATGTTTGCTGCAGATTCAACGGCCGGCTTAATTTCATTAATAACATTAGTTAAATTACCAAGTTGTACATTATCGCAAGCGCCCTTTACGGCTCCGCATTTACTATGACCAATTACGGCTACTAATTTTGCACCGGCAACTTTACATGCAAACTCCATGCTTCCTAAAATATCTGTGTTTACAAAATTTCCCGCAATACGTGCGTTAAACACATCACCTATGCCCTGGTCAAAAATTAACTCAGTAGATGTACGTGAATCCAAACAGCTTAATACCACCGCATAGGGATATTGCCCTTTTGCTGATTCCTTTACTTGCTCTTTGTAATTCCTTTCTATCATTTTTCCATCTACAAAACGCTTGTTGCCATCAACCAATTTTTGCAATACCTCTTTAGGAGCAAGGGATGACTGCTCGTCCTTTGATGTTGTTCCGGTTTTAGTTTTTTGCGCTATTGAAGCTCCCATAAAAAAACATACCATTGTAGCTGCTGTAAATAAACTTTTTGTTGTCATTCTCATTTTGATTTTAATTGTTAGAATTTGTTTTTAAAAATTTATTAGTAGTGATAATTGATAAAATAATGTAATGCCAATAAGTAAGTTAAATGGAAACGTTACCCCTAGGGCAGATGTTAGATATAAAGTTGGGTTGGCTTTAGGAATTGCAATTTGAACAGCAGCAGGGGCCGCAATATAAGATGCACTGGCTGACATTGTACCAAGCACCGTACAACCTCCAACAGATAATCCACACAGTTTTCCGGTAATAACACCAATCGTCCCGGCTATTAAAGGCATTATAATTCCAAAGCTTAAAATTTTTACTCCAGCTTTCTTTAAATCTTCAATTCGTTTTGATGCAATAATTCCCATCTCTAACATAAATATGGCAAGGAAGCCCTTGAACAGATCAAAGAAGAAAAAGTTTAATTGCGAATTGCCGCTAAACTGTATATACATTCCAATTAAGAGGCCTCCGGTGAGCAATAAAATACTTTTGCCAAGAAATATTTCATGAACTAACTTTTTAAGATTGAAAGATTCATTACGCGTTTTTAATTTATAGTAGCCTATAGCAGCCGCTATGGCAGGTATTTCAAGTAAAACTAACAACACCGTCATATATTCTTCGTAAGCGACACCTTTACTTTTTAGGAAGCTGATAGCAACTGCAAAGGTTACAGCACTAACTGAACCATAATGCGCAGCCACTGCTGTAGCATCTTCTAAAGAAAGTTTGCTTAGTTTTTTTGCAATAAAATATGCTAAGCCCGTAACAACTAAACCCAACAAAATGGTACAAAAACCAGGAATTATTATATGGTTAACACCTGCCTTTTGCAATTCAATACCGCCCTTAATTCCTATAGCCATTAAAAGGTATATGCTTAACACGTTGTAAAAAGACTCAGGCACTTTTAAGTCTGACTTTAAGAGCCCGGCTAAAGCGCCCAATACAAAGAAAAGAACTACCGGATCAAGCATTGTTTTTGTTTTTGATGGCGCAAACATATAATTACTTATTTAAATAATAGTATTGCTATCATGAATAAAAGCTAAATATTCATGCATAACTATTATTATATCATTTAACAAAGTGTTTATACCTTGTATATTTGTTTCAAAATTTTAAATGCATGGAATTGCAACTTTTAATTTCGGTTAACGAAAAGCTGTTTAACCGTGATCCAAACAGCAGTGAATTAGGTAAAAAAATTATATCACATAGCATAGAACTTATTTATGAATTGGGTTTTGAAAGTTTTACATTTAAAAAACTTGCCGAGGAAATTGGCACTACAGAAGCCGGCATTTACAGATATTTTTCGAATAAACACCGCTTACTCATTTACCTTGTTAATTGGTATTGGAGTTGGTTAGAATTTCAGGTAGATTATCACACTAATAATGTAGATAACCCCGAACAAAAACTCAAAAAAATTATTACGCTTTTAATATCTGACATTAAGGAAATTGAAAAACAAGAGCACATCAACAAAAAAAAACTGTATGAAATAGCAAATGTTGAAGGTGTAAAGTCTTTTTTGACCAAGCAGGTTTATGAAGACAACAAAGCACAATTATTCAAGCCATACAAAGATTTATGTGCACGAATTGCTACAGTAATGAAAGAAATTAATCCACGTTATAAATATCCTCGGTCTTTATCAAGCACATTGCTGGAAATGTCGCACTTTCAAAAATTCTTTATGCAAAACCTTCCTGCATTAACCGATTTTGGCAATAAGCCTGACGACAAGCATGTGGCTGCATTTTTAGAAAGCATGGTTTTGAGTTGCCTAAAAAAATAGCAGTACCTTCGCACACTTATTATGAGTGCAGAAGAAAAATTTCGCTCTGGCTTTGTTGCAATAATTGGCAAACCCAATGTTGGCAAAAGTACCATCATGAATAAAATGATTGGGCAGGATATTTCTATTGTAACTCCAAAGGCACAAACCACACGCCATAAAATAAGAGGTATTGCTAATGGCGAAAACTATCAACTTATTTTTACAGATACTCCGGGTATTTTAAAACCTGTTTACAAACTGCATGAACGTATGATGCAATTTGTAGAAAGTGCCTTTGCTGATACTGATGTGGTTTTATATGTAATAGAAGCCGGAGAAAAAAAAATTGATGATGAAACTATTTTAAAATTAAAAAGTGCAAAGCAACCTATTGTAGTTGCTATCAATAAAATTGACACGAGTGATCATACTAAGTTGGAAGAAAAGGTAACCTTGCTAAAGGAAAAATTAAATCCTGTGGCGTTCTTGCCAATTTCAGCAACGGAAAATTTCGGGTTAAATGTTTTATTGAAACAATTGGTAAACCTGTTGCCTGAATCTCCACCTTATTTTGAAAAAGATGCTTTAACGGACCGCAATGAGAGATTTTTTGCAACAGAAATTATACGTGAGCAAATTCTCTTGTCATTTAAACAGGAGATTCCTTACTCGGTAGAAATTGCTATTGAAGAGTTTAAGGACACTAAAAATTTAATAACTATTCGCGCTGATATATATGCAGCCCGGGAATCGCAAAAAGCAATTATTCTTGGTAACAAAGGCGAATCAATTAAAAAAATAGGAACACAATCTCGTTTAAAAATAGAGAAGATGACAGGAAAAAAAGTCTTTCTTGAGCTTACAGTAAAAATAAGGGAAAACTGGCGTGATGATGATGTGCAGTTGAACAGGTTTGGGTATGGGAAATAATTAGGAATGATGAGTTATGAATTATGAATTAACGGAGGTGAATGGTCGATTGCAAACTCAAACTCAAAATACGAAACACGAAACGTAAATTATGATAAATATAGTTGCCATAGTAGGCAGACCCAATGTAGGAAAGAGCACCCTGTTTAACAGGTTAACTGAATCGCGCAGTGCTATTGTGGATGATATGCCCGGTGTTACGCGCGACAGGCATTATGGTGCCGCTGAGTGGTGTGGCAAAAAGTTTTCTGTAATGGATACCGGTGGCTATGTAGAAGGAAGTGATGATGTATTTGAAGGGGAAATACGCAAACAAGTAAAACTTGCTATTGAAGAAGCACAGGTAATTTTATACTTAGTTGATGTTAAAACCGGCATTACCGATTATGATAAAGAGATTGCTCAACTTCTTCGCAAGAGCCGTAAAAAAGTAATACTTGTAATCAATAAAGTAGATACTCATAAGGATGAAGCAGTAGCATCTGAGTTTTATGCACTTGGTTTAGGCGATTATTTTACGATAGCATCTGCAAGTGGAAGCGGCACCGGTGATTTATTAGATGAAGTTGTTAAACACTTAAAACCTGAAGATGAGGAAGAAGAAGAACTTCCTAAACTTACAATTATTGGTCAGCCTAATGTTGGTAAATCCTCATTGCTAAATTTTTTAACCGGCAGCAACCGTTCTATTGTTACTCCATTAGCTGGAACCACACGAGATACAATTAACATAAGGTACAACAGCTTTGGCTTTGATTTTTTATTGGTTGATACTGCCGGGCTTCGCAAGAAAAATAAAGTAAAAGAAGACCTTGAGTTTTATTCTGTTATGCGGAGCATCAAGGCCATTGAACAGAGTGATGTGTGCATATTAATGATTGATGCAACGCAGGGCGTAACCATACAAGATGTAAATATTTTTCATTTGATAGAAAAAAACAACAAGGGTGCAGTAATTCTTGTGAACAAATGGGATTTAATAGATAAAGACAAAGTGAACACACGCATGTTTACTGAGGAAATAAAAAACCGGTTTGCTCCTTTTACCGATTTACCCATTTTATTTACCAGTGTAATAAATAAACAGCGCATACATAAAGCGCTCGAAACTGCCATAGAAGTTTACAACAACCGTAAGAAAAAGGTGCCAACTTCGCAGCTTAACAAAGTATTATTGCCAATAATTGCTGCTACTCCACCACCTGCTTATAAAAGCAAACTGATTAATATTAAGTATATAACACAGGTACCGGGAATGTACCCTCGTTTTGTTTTTTTCAGCAGTAACCCGCAATATGTAAAAGAAACCTACCGCAGATTTTTAGAAAACAAAATACGCGAGCATTTTGAATTCAGTGGTGTCCCTGTTTTAATATCGTTCAGAAATAAAGAGAGTGGTAAAGAAACTTAAACACGAATTTAAGCTGAAATACTTACCAACTTAAAATCAGTTGGCAAAGGATCACAAGCAGTGTAAATCTTATCAATAAAAGCTGTTCCATACTTCACGAAGTAAGGAAAAACATTGTCATATCGTTCTTGCAAAGAGTTTGATGGAAACAATTTGTCTTTAATTTTTTTTACCTGGTTTACTACTGCTTCTTGCTTTTGCTTCTCAGACTTCAGCATTTTGCTTTCAATGTTTTTTAAAGCATTTAAGGCTTTTTGTTTTTCTGCTTCCACCGTATTTTTAAGCGTTACATCTACAGAAGATGCTTTAACAGCAATATCATTAAACAAAACGTCCAATTTACCTGATAAATCACTCAAAGAAATTTCACTATCTGTGTGAGCCTTGATGTAATCGTTAATCAGTTTATCAGTACTTTTAAAAATATCAGCTTGATTAATTTTATACTTATCCAGCTTCTTTAAAACATCTTCTTCCAAAAGCATAAAGCAATTTCGCAATACAACCATAGGATATGGTACATTAAAATGGTTAAACAAGTTTTTTAATTGCAACCAGTAGTGTACTTCTGCAGGTCCGCCTATGTATGCAAGGTTAGGCAATATAGTTTCCTGGTAAACGGGACGCAGTAAAACATTGGGGCTAAATTTTTCGGGATGATTATCTATTTCAGATTTCATTTCATCGGCAGTAAACTTTACCTCTCTATTGTTTACTTCAAATCCCGACTCTGTTTTGATAATGCGCTCACGGTAATCATCAGTCAAATAGAAAAAATTTATCTCCCGTGGATTAACTTGAACACTATAGTGCTTTTCTAATTCAGCATTTGTTTGATTTACATTTTTGAATGTGGACTGATTAAAAATATCATCCCTGATTACAGACTTAAATTGCTTCTTAAATTCAGTATCATCACCATCAACCACAACAAGTCCGTACTTTTTAAACAACGAGTGAACCAACAAACGTGTTGCATCAGCAAGAGTTTTGCTAGGCTGATAGCTTTCTTTAATTATTGAAACAATCTCGCTTGCATTGTTTAACGAATTTCCAAACAAGGCAAGCGCTTGCTCAGTAAACTGCTCTATTCCATCTGTAGAAATACGACCTGTTGCAATATGCGAAGTTTTGCTCCACTCTACTTTATTGCCAAACAGATTAACCGATTTTATTTCTTCAAAATCGTGATCTTCCGTAGCCATCCAGTAAACGGGAACAAAGTTATTGGAAGGAAATTTTTTCTTCAACTCCTCTGCTAATTTTATGGCAGTTAAAATCTTATAAATAAAATATAGTGGTCCGGTAAGCAGGCTTAACTGATGACCGGTGGTAACAGTAAATGTTTTTTCATCAGATAAAAAGTTGATGTTTTTTTGTACTGAAGCAGCATCATTATCATTTATCAAACTACCATATTGCTCTTTTAATTTAACTTTAAGAACTGCACGTTTATTCAATTCAAAGTTTCTGTCCTTGATTAATTTTTCAAAAGAGTTGAGGTTATATTCATGCTCATAAAATGATTTGTTGAGAGAGCCTGAAACATAATCAGAAACTATTTGATTAAAAGACTTTGTTTTTTCTAAAAATAAAGATTGAATTCTAAACATAGGGTACGAAAATAGGTGATAGAAATTTATCATTAAAGCTATTCTAATCTCGTTATAATTTTTACATTTGTTTTCAAAAAAAACATCATGAAAAACTTGATGGTTACTTTATTTTTTTTGGCATTTTCAATAAACGCTTGCGCTCAGTTCTTCAACGAAAATTTTTCTACTGTTGTAGTTTCAAACGGATGTCCGTGGCCTCCTCCAAATAATTGGACTTCATGCAGTAATGGAATGGTGTGCTGGAATGACTTTGAAATTATTAACTCAGGTGGATGGATTTGTGGCAATGCACAAAGTGGCATCACATCTGGTTCAATAAGTTATTCGGGCTTTTCAAATAATGCCATCAAGTGCAGGCATGTGTGCGATGCTTATTGGTCAAACGCTTCTTTAACATCACCATGGATTGATTGCAGAGGTCAGAATCAGGTACTATTAACTTTTGTAAACTTACGGGCAATTTGTTATGCATCATTCTCACTAAGCATAATTGATAGCGGGTTTGCCAACTACACCATTCCATTAGGGTCCACCAATACAAGCTTTGCAACTTTTGATACAATTGATATTACACCATACGCTTACAACAGACCAAAAATTGCAATTGACTTTCACATTAGTTACAATGGACCAATAGACCCTCCATATATTGATAGTTATGCTACCTGGATAATTGATGATATTAAACTAACAAATACTTTATGCAACATTAGTAACGATGTAAGCACTGATGGATTCTTTAGCCAGGCTAATCAAACTTATGGCTTTTGTAATGGAGATAGCATTAAGCTGTTTTTATTAAACCCGCTCGCATCGCAAAGTTTTCAATGGTTTCATAATGGTGTTGCTATAAATGGCAAAACAGATTCTTTGTTATTTACTACATCACCCGGTGAATACACTTGTCAGATATCTGATACCTGTGGTTTCGTTTACACTAAAACCGTGCATGTTATAGCTCAATCGCCTTTAACCCCTATTATATCATATTACGGGAGTACTGCCATTTGCCCTCCGTCAACGGGAGTCTCTATTTTTACCGGGGCAAGTTCAGATGGATTTGCATATCAGTGGTACAAAAATAATTCTCTAATTGCTGGTGCGTCTGATTATTCCTATTGGTGCCCTTCAATTGGTCAATATTCTGCATCTGTAACTAACTCTTGTGGCACTTTCAATACCGATACTGTGAATGTTTTTCAAGGTACAGCGCCAGTTTCAAATATTATTGTTGGAAGTCCGTACCCTACCTGTTATCCTACGCCTTTTTCTTTGCTTGCATTTGATTCATCAGCATATCAATATCAATGGTTTAAGAGTTACAATATTGTTTCAGGTGCTACAAATAGTATTTTTTCAGATACACAGTTAGGAAATAAAAATTACTATTGTGAAGTAACCGATCCATCTGGTTGCACTAAAATATCTAACACTATATATGCCGGAAGTTTCAATGGTTTAGTTGCAAATATCTCAGCTCTTGGTCCAACAACTTTTTGTCTTGGTGATAGCGTGGTACTTCAGGCAAATCAATTAACTTCTTTAAACTACCAATGGCTTAGGAATAACATGGCACTAACAAACGCCAATTCATCTGAGTTAACTGCTTTTCTTAATGGATCCTATACAGCTTATGTAAGCGACAACCTTTGCACGTCATTGTCAAATTCTATCAACATAACAACTCCATGTGCCAAGCCCAAGCATATTCCAGCTCCTTATTATCGGTTTAAGGATAGGAATGTAATTGATTCTTCCATTCAAATTTTTAATAACCAAACAAATCAATTTGAAATTATTTCAGAAGATGAAATATTAAAAATAGGTGTAGTTAATTGTTTAGGAATTAATTTACTTTCCTATTCACCAAAATCTAAATTTGCTAACTTGAACTTACCTAACTACGGCAGAGGCTTGTATTTTCTACAAATCCAAACTAAATCTACATTCATTTTAAAAAAAATCATCTTAAATTGATAATTTGTTTATCAATGTTGTCCGATTAAAATTGAATTTTATGATTTTAGTCGGACAATAGTGATTTTGAATAAAATTTAAACAGGCTCTTAGTATTTAAAAAGCAAAAAATATTTTTACCTTAGCCACTCATTTATACACCAAATCAAAAATTTACAGGAATGAAAAAAATAGGAGTACTATTCGGTCAGGAAAACAGTTTTCCTCCGGCAGTTATTGAAACTATTAATAAAAGAAATATTTCGGGCATAGTTGCCGAACCTGTTTCGGTTGACAAGGTTATGCAAGGCGAACCAATGGACTATGCAGTTATTATAGATCGTATAAGCCATGATGTGCCTTTTTACCGTGGCATGTTAAAGAATGCCGCCATTTGCGGAACGGCTGTTATGAATAATCCTTTTTGGAACAGTGCCGATGAAAAGTTTTTTAATAATGCTCTTGCAACTAAAATTGGAATACCGGTTCCTAAAACAGTTTTGCTGCCAAGCAATACTCATCCAACCGATACAAACGAAAACAGTTTCCGTAACTTAAAAATGCCCTTGGACTGGCAGAGTATTTTTGGTTACGTTGGTTTCCCTACTTACATGAAGCCTTTTGATGGTGGCGGCTGGAAAGATGTTTACAAGTGCAATGACCCAAATGATTTTTACGAAAAGCATAAACAAACCGGTCAGTTGGTAATGTTGCTGCAGGAAGAAATTATTTTTACTGAGTATTTCCGCTGCTATTGCATTGGCGGTAACCAGGTGCATATTATGCAATACGAACCGCGTAACCCACATCACCTTCGTTATGTTACCAATGCTCCCCCGGTTGCACAAAAACTTTTAGATACGGTTGAAGAATACACCCTTAAACTTTGCAATGCATTAGGCTATGACATTAACACCGTTGAGTTTGCTGTGCGTGATGGCGTGCCTTATGCCATTGATTTTTGCAACCCAGCGCCTGATGCTGATGTAAACAGCGTGGGTCAGGCAAACTTTGAGTGGGTAATTAATGCAGTGGCAAACACGGCTATACACAAAGCCATGAATCATAAAGAAGGAGCCGATAATTTAACGTGGGGGCAATATGTGAAACATGCCGCTATGGGAAACATTGTAAATAAACAGGCTATGGATGCCGTTGTGGAAGGTATGATGGCGAAGTAATTTTTTTGATAAAAGAAAATAACCCCGGTACAAACTGCCGGGGTTATTTTTTTATAACCACCTTATGATAGCCTGAAAAATTTTCAGTGGTTGCTTTCAGATAATAACATCCGGCTGATAAATCAGAAACATTCATATTGAAATTATCTATTGTGTTTCTTTCAATCAATTTCCTTCCTGTTGCATCATATAATTGCACTGTAAAGGCCTTGTTGTTATTTGCCGGCAATTCAATATTCAATATATCATCAGCGGGGTTAGGATAAACTCTAAGATGCATGGCTACTTCATTTGAAGGTAGTATACCGGTTGAACTGCAAAACACATTATTTAAAACAGCCCACACTTCATTATCTAAAACAAGCGGCACCAGTTGGTTATTGTATGCAGGATTTCCCATGCGCACCAGTACTAAATTCTGTGATGGCACCACATGTATTTTCTGATCATTTTTACCAAGGGCACATATCATATCATTAGGTGCATTGGGTATAATGCTACCGTTAAACTGAAACTGAAGTCCCGGAATCATATAAGAGCTTTTTCCGTTTAGCCACCACAAATAACCATAAGAAGGGTTAAGGTTTTGAGAGGTGTTTACCATTGCATTAAAGTAAGCAGTATTGTGCATGAGTGTATCGGCATTCCATATTCCATTGTTTAAAATGAGTAACCCGTAACGCGCCATACTTCTTGTTTTACTGTAGTAAACACTGTTATATGCTACAGGCAACCAAAAACCGTCCATTCCAATACGATTGCGAAGATTATTATTGAAATACGAATAAAAGTTTCCGGTAGCATTATCAATTACATTTTGCAACAAAGTATAAGGTGCATTGTGGTATGCCCATCTTGTACCGGCATCAGCCAAATAATTTAAACAGGTATCTACTGTACAATCACTGTCAGGTACATTATCATCAAGCCCCGATGTCATAGTCAGTTGGTTTCTGATGGTAATTAAATCTTCTTTATTGGCGGGGCAATTGGTCCAGCCGGTGCCAAGATATTTGGATGCAGTATCGTTAATAGAAAGGAAACCTTGCTCTTGCGCCATGCCAACAGTAAATGCTGTAAGTGTTTTGCCGGCTGATGCCCAATACCATAAACTATCAACAGTAAAAGTTCCATAATATTTTTCATATGCAATTTTTCCATCTTTAAGTAATATGAATCCTTTGGTATTGGTGTTTAACAAAAGATTATCAAGCGTATCTAAATAATTTAAACACCAGCCCAGTGTTGATGGGGAAACAGTATCCCAGTTACTGCCCGAAAGAGGCGGAAAATAAAGTGACTGCGCCCTTGCATTAAACAACAGAGCGCAAAAAAGAAACAATGTAATTAGATTTTTTCTTATCATGGTTATATTATAACCACCATAAGACTTAAAAGGTTTCGTACGGTTTAACTGTTAACCCGCAAAAGTATATTCGGTGAGATAAAGAAACCGTTCCGTTAGTTCTCCATTCTTTGTAATGGTAGCGCGCTTAATAACTTCTTTATCGTCATTACCCAAAAGCCAGGGCATAACCCTTTCCATTAAATGTTTTCCAAAACCTTCACTTGCATCGCGCGGTAATTCGCAAGGTAAATTGTCAACCGCCATTACTGTAATTACATCGCGGCTAAAGGGCGCTTCTTCTTTTTCAGTGTCAGGGTTGTATCCAAAAAATTTATCCTCAACAGATGTTGCACGGTGCGTGCTGGGTATGCTGCCGTTAATATCGCATGTTACATCAGCAATAACACTTATACGAAACGTTGGCTCACGCATTTCTTCTTTTGTAAAAAGCACCGGACCATGCGGATTCCAATAAGTGCAATGAATAAGCAAATCGCATAACGAAGCAAAACTACCCGGATGGGCAAATGTGCAATTGAAATCCTGCGGATTGCTGTAAAACTCATGCTTAATGTAGTTGTGATTGGTTTTGTGCTCGTGGTAATCTTCGCTGTGTAATTGCACATATACCGGTTCGCGAAAAGAATAATTGATAAACTCAAAAGGCGTTACTTTCCTGATGTTGAGTGCGCCCATTGTTTCTATGGCACCGTTGGCAACCCTACCGCCACCGGTAATTACAATTTTAATGTTAGGCAGGCTTATATTATCTAACTCATGCCACAACTCTTTTATATCGTGGCATTGCTCGGCAGGCTTAAGCTTAAACAAACCATACTTTAAGCCATAAGCCATTACACCATTATAAGCGCCTACAATACCGGCATATCTTCCAAAGCCAATTATGCGGTTACCGTTTGCATCTACCAAACATTCATAATCTATCATCTCAATTTTTTTTGAGATAAACTCCCTCATCAGTTTTTGGTTGTGCGCCTGCTCTTTTATGGTGTGAGAAAAAAATAAATATTTTTTACCGGGTATCAGTTTGTCCTTAGGCACTTCTTTTATACCCATTAAAATATCACAATCGGTTAAATCTTCCTGCAAGGTAACTCCCGCATGTTGGTACTCTGTGTTTTGGTAACAACGGTATTCGCATGGCTGCACAACCACATCTACATCCTTAAACATAATTTTAAGCTGCTTGCATTGCTCGGGTGTAAACGGAACCCTTTTATCGTGCGGAATTTTTTCCTCTCTTAGTATTCCAACTTTTATGTTTTGCATAATAATTTAATGGCGCTAAGGTAGGAAGTAATAGGTATTGAGTACAAAGTATTAAGCCTACCTGCCGGTTTAAATGCCGCAGGCACGTTAGGCAGGTACAAAAGGGAACTTACACTATGCTCCAAAACCTTCAGGCTTTTAAAATTTAAAATTCTTTGTTTCTTGTTTAATATACTAAGATTTAAATCAATTTACTACTTTTACTTAACCAAAAATTAAATAACATGAAACACCTGCTTACCATCCTCCTTACAACGCTTACTATAACCACTGCTTATACCCAAAACTACCAATGGGCACATGGCTTTGGCGGGCCTAATTATGATGCACAGGGCAACAGCATTGCTACCGATGCACAAGGCAATGTATATGTAACTGGAACTTTTAGAGATAGTATTGACTTTAACCCTGGTATTGATACAAGTTATTTAGTGCCAAGCGGAGGTTCTAACGGTCCATTTACTTTTATTGCAAAGTATGATAGCAGTGGCTCCTTTATTTGGGCTAAATGTTTAAACGCAAACCCAGGGCAGGTTGAAGCAGAAAAATTAGAAGTAAACAGCACAGGAGTTTATATAGCAGGGCACTTTTTTTTAAATGTAGATTTTGATCCAAGCACCAGTGGTACAGCAATATTACAATCTACTGGAGGGTGGAGTGGCGATGAAGACATTTTTTTAGCCAAGTACGATCTCAATGGAAATTATGTTTGGGCAAAAAGTATGGGAGGCATAAATGAGGATAAAGCTCTGGATTTAGCAATTGATAACAATGGTAATTCTTATATTACAGGTTATTTTAGAGATACTGCTGATTTTGATCCGGGGGTTGGAGTAGCTAATTTAATCTCAGAACCTTTTACTGATAGATTTGTTTCGAAATATGATATTAATGGTAATTATTTGTGGGCAAAAGATTTTAGTGATAATGATAGTTCTGGTGTTGTTATTAATAAAATAGCTATTGACCAGACTTTAAATCAAATTTATATTATTGGTTTTTTTGGCAATACTATAGATTTCGACCGAGGGGGAGGTGTTTTTTTCTTAAGCTCAAGTGGAGCACAAGATTATGATGGGTTTGTATGTAATTATGATTCAGCCTTTAACTTTCTTTGGGGAGGAAGTATCTCAGGTAATTGGTTTCAAAATATTGCAGCAATTGAAATAGATAAAACTGGTAACGGTGAAATAACTGTAGCCGGTGGCTTTACTGGTGTAACAGATTTTGATTTGGGAACCGGGGTTTTAAATTTGACAGCTTCTGGTAGCATATATAATGGAGAACTTTTTTTTGCCAAATATGACGGTTCTGGAAATAATATCTGGGTTAAAAATATTGGTAATGGTACATCTATAGAAAATATTGTTTCAATAAAGATTGATAATAATGGCGATTATTTAATTGCTGGTTCTTTTTCTGATACTTTAGACTTTGATCCAAGCATTTCAATTTATGACCTGATTAGTGGTGCTCATCTGTCCCCTGACATTTACTTCGCTAAGTATGATATTAATTTCAATTTTTTATGGGCTAAAAAAATAGGGGATTTCAATGGCGAAGCTCCCTTACAAATGTCTCTGGATTTTCAAAATAACATTCTGTTAACAGGTTACTATGATGGTTTTTTTCTTGCTGATTTTGATCCTGGTCCAAGTACAGTATATTTAAATTCAGGAACCAATAATCAATCAATTTTCATTGCTAAATATCAGAATGTAATTACTGGTATTCACGATAAGGATTTAAAGGTTAATAGCAATTCACGCGTATTTCCTAACCCAACTTTTAATAACCTTAATATTATTGTTCCAGAACAAATTAAAAGCTTTACAATATATAATTCTTTCGGAGAGATTGTTTTTTTCAATACTCTTTTAACAAGCAACAGCCCTAAAAGCAACATAGAAATTAATGTATCAAGACTTAGCTCTGGTTCTTATTATATAAAAATTGATTCTAATAATAATTCCATATACTATTCTCGTTTTACTAAACTATAATTTAACTTTTAAGCCAATCAACAATATGAACCTAAAAAATCATTTGCGTTTACTGCTACTTATATTTTTTAATTTGAGCATTGTAAACAGCCACATTGTTTTGTCGCAAACTCCCTCATGTCCATGTTCGGGAAGCAAATGCGCATTAACTGCTTCTGATTTATATAATATTTTGACTAATACGCAAAACCCACTTCAACCAGGAGATGTAGTTACAGTTTGCGGCACCATCAACCTTGGCGAGCTTGTACCTTCCGGAACCCAACCTCCCAATAATTTATTCCCATTAATAGTTCCCGATTTTGTAACCGTACAAGGGAATTTTAACTTCTATGGCGGCACCACCATAAACTTTCCGTTTCTATACCAAGGCGGTTTAAAGTGCGGGCATCAGCAGTTTGCCAATGTAAATGATATGCCACCCGGTGGTGATAATAATGGCGATGAGCCTTTTGCAGATGATGAGCAAATGGCGCATAACAATAACAGCAACTCATCACCATCTCCGCTTAGTATAGCCAATATGGCATTTGTATTTAGGCTGGGCGAAGGCTCTATGCTTAAAAACCTATGCATAACCGGACCAAAAACCGATACCAAGGAGCAGGTAATGACCTATACCATTGACAAGATTGTAAATTGCAATGGCAACACCACCAATGTATTGCCCCCAATACAGGGCATGGCAGGAGGCGTGTATATGAAAGGCAAAGATAGCCGTATAGAAAATTGTGAGATTTACGGCTTTCCGCTTTATGGTGTTTACATTCAACCCGATGTTTCTTCAGATCATGGCAACGTATATATAGACCGTTGCTACATACACAATAACAAGGCTTGGGGCTGGGGTTATGGCGTTTGGTTAAGTGGTGGTGGTGGCAGCATGACTTGCGACCATATATCACCAGCGTGCAGCACATGGCAAAAAGTACCTAATGGAAACCCGCCAGTACAGTTGTTGCCTGCAAAAATTCAAAACTCGCCCATTGCCGATATGGTTTTGTACCTATCAAACACCTTCTTTTTTGAAAACGGAAAAGATTTTGACTCCAGTGGCGATCGCAACTCAGTTATTATAGACCACTGCACCTTTAGCGAGCGTGTGCCCGCTGGTGCCAATATACACCGCCACGAAGATGCTGATTTATGTAATGATGTTTACCAGATTAATGACCCCGTTGTGTGTCCTGTAACTCCTACGCCCACTAACCCCACCCCTAACTATGCTCAGGCATGTAACTTATCCATAGACGAGGTGGGCGGTAACCATACATGGATACAAGGTTCTTTTTTTTACAAAGGCGGTTACGAAATACAAATGCAATACCCCAATATTTTTGATCCTTATGAAGATGTAAATTCTACCTGCTACCAAAATGCAACACCATTTGGTGCATTAACTCCTCTTGTACACATAGGGCGAAATATTAATGCAGCCCCGCCCGATAACCGAACCGGATGGAATTATTTCATTAATGAAAATACCAACCAATTTGGTCGTATTTTTATTGCTAATACCGATATTAAATATTGGGATATTGCTGACCCGTATATAGAAGTAATACATCATCCTCAAAATTCGGTTATGGATGGACAAAACATTTATGTTTCAAATGCATCACAGGCTCCGGTTCCAATGCTTGAAATAACCTCTACACATCCGTCAACCGGAACCGGCAACCCTGACCTTATTACACAAGGCGAAGATGTAGAATTTTATACAACTAATTGCCGCGATGCTGCCCATGATTTTAATACCGACATGGTTTATATGTGGCGCTTTCATGAGCAACGCTACGATCACCAGGATGAAATACGCACAGCAGCTTTAGGCACCGGCCCGGGTGGAGGCCTTAGACATAGTTTTAATAACATTGGCATTACCAACGTTAACCTTATGGCTATTGATGTAAATAACAATTTTGCAGCAAGCAATATTGCTACGCAACAAATTACCATACAACCATCGGCCGGAAACAACGATGTAGTGCTTGTGGTAAACATAAAAGACAGTTACGATGGAAGAAATTTAATTGGACCAGTTGGATGCAGATATGATAGAACAGACTCAACTTTAAATGTAACAGGTTTATGGGACCACCTTAATCCAATTGATCATACGCCTACAGGGTTTGTTTTATTTATTGAAATAAACGGAGAAGAAATATGGAGCCAAGACATTGCAGCAGATGATGGTGGTTGGCAGTATCTCACATTTAATATCGAAGATTATGTCCTAACCAATGTTCCGTGCGGATGTTCGGATATGATTGAAATAGGAATACGACCATCAGGTCATGACGGTGCTGATGCTGCTATGGTAAGAGGTGTTTCCATTTATGTTGATGATGTTTACATAAGAAGTATAAACGGCTACAATGCACTTGCCAATGGCGATTTTGAAGAATTGGATGGGTCATGGCCTGCAAGTTGGATATTGACTGATAATAATATAAGTTACACCCTTTGCACCAATCCTCCTGCCTCTGCTGCAACTTCATCCAGTGGCGGCAGAAATGAACGCGATGAGGTGCGGAGCGGACACTACGCATATTGGGGGCGTATTAAGTCTCTTGCTGATAATGTTCCTTATTATACAGGTATGACTTACAACGGTGGTTATGTTTACAAAAGCGTAAAACAAGAATTCAACATTTTAAATCCACCACCTCCTCGTTTGGCACAACCAAAAGCGCCCCTCCAAGCCAATTTTCAAATACAACCCAATCCCTCATCCATAAACCGATTGGTAAACGGCATGTTTACCTCTTTACCTCCTGATAACGATTATACCATTAATGTAATAGCACCAGATGGTTCAACCGTTTACAGCAAGGAGGGTACAGGTTATGAGTTTTCTTTTAATTCTGATTTTCCTCCCGGAGTGTATTATGTAAATATTAAATCTAAAAACTACTCAGGCTTCAGGAAAATGGTAGTGGTCAATTGAGAGTGTGATTGATGAATAATTAAAGATCATCAATAAAAAATTATTACCAGAGCTTGATTTACAAGAATAAGTTATGGCTTAACCAACCTTAGCTAATTGTATTCACTCATTATTTATTTCAAAACTGTTTTGTAGAAGTTGTACATTAAATAGGTATTCAAGTGTTTACTTCAGACAAAATAGTATTTTAAAACGCAATTTTGGTGTTTGGTTTTACAAAAGTTAGGTTTAATTTTTGGCTAATAGTGTTTAAAAAAGTAAAAATGAAACTTTAAAATGCTTTTGTTAAACATGGTTTTAGTAAAACTAAATTTAGTTTTCGGGTTTTGATGTTGGATTTAAACAAAACCATATTTAAAAATATCTTTTTAAAACACCGCTTTGGAAAAACTAAATTTAAAAACCGGGAAACTAAATTTAATTTAACCCAATTACAGTAACAAAAAAGCAAAACTAAATTCAGAAACATCTTTTCTAAATTTAAAATTACAAAAACTAAATTTAGAAATTGTAAAACAAGATTTAGAAATACCAAAAAAAAGATTCAATAAGCCTCATTAATGCGTTGTTATAACAAAATAAAGCATTAATTTTTGTAAACAATATTCAAAAAAGTGTAAGAAAAACACTGTTTTATGTCGTTTTTGAAACATTTTTAAGAGATAGCACGTAGTATAAACATGTTTTTATGCTGTTTAAAAACATGTAAGATTTTGGAATACTTAACGCATCTTGTTTTAAAGAGTGCCGTTCAACCTTATAAATAATTAAAAAATCTTCTATGAAGAAAATTTCAGTACGCTTGGGTTTGTATCGTTTAACCCGCACTGCCAAACCGGGGTTTGGTAAAAACATAGTGCAAAAAATGACCAACAATAACAACTTTCCGGCTGCCGAAACAGCTACGTTGTTAGAGGATTTAGATAAGGCATCGGACGATTTGCAGGTTGCCAATGAAAAAGCATTAAGCCGTGCAACGGAAGATGTTAGTAGAGCCAATGAGCTTGAACGCGAATTCGACACCAAGGCTACAGATGCAGGTTTGTATGTGCAGGGCAAGGCTAACGACAATCAACCACAGGCAAAGTCTATTATTGAAAGTGCAGGCATGGAGGTTAGAAAAACGCCATCGCCCACACCAGTGCCCGAAGCAGTTCAAATTCTTGAAGCAAATTTTACCAACCAGTTAGGTAAAATAATGCTTAAGTGGAAAATGCCTCGCCATGCTTCGCAAATTTTTATTTACATGACTACTACACCGGAAGTGGAGCAGTCGTGGGTATTGGTTAGCAGTATGCAGGGCAGACAGCTTTTGGTAGAAAACTTAGTTAGCAACACACGTTACTATTTCCGTAGCGTGGTAGCTAACCGCAAAAACCAAAAAAGCGGTTTAAGCGATATTGCTTCTACCGTAGCGGCTTAAGCCCACACATTTATTCAAAACTTAGTTACCTGCTCTCAAAAGGAGCGGGATTTTTTATTTTATAAAGTATAAAGTATTAAGCCTGCCTGCCGATAGGCAGGTACTAAGTACCAAGATGAGCACTAAGTCCCCTCTGTGTGTATGAATGTGGGAATGCGAGAGGGGTTAGGGGTGTGTAAAAAAGATTAAAGAGAATAAAGTCAAAACTCCAAAACTCGAAACTCCGAACTAAAACCTACCTGGTATAATTAGGTGCTTCTTTGGTAATGGTTACGCCATGCGGGTGGCTTTCGCGCACACCGTTTTGTGTTATTCTGATAAAAGTGGCGTTTTGTAAAGCAGCAATGTTTTTTGCACCACAGTAGCCCATGCTTGCACGTAAGCCGCCTACCAATTGGTAAATAGTTTCGGCAAGTGTTCCCTTATATGGCACACGCCCTACAATACCTTCGGGCACTAACTTTTTAATGTCATCTTCGGCATCCTGAAAATAGCGGTCTTTGCTGCCTTCGCGCATAGCCTCAATGCTGCCCATGCCGCGGTACGATTTAAACTTGCGTCCTTCAAAAATAATGGTTTCGCCAGGCGATTCTTCCACGCCTGCAAACAGCGAGCCTGCCATTATACTGCTTGCACCCGCGGCAATAGCTTTAGGAATATCGCCCGTAAAACGAATGCCGCCATCAGCAATAACAGGTATTTTACTTCCCTTAACGGCTTGCGCAACCTCATGTACAGCCGTAAGCTGCGGCACGCCCACACCTGCAACCACACGGGTGGTGCAAATACTGCCCGGACCTATGCCTACCTTTATGCCATCGGCACCGTTTTTTATAAGGTCTTTGGCGCCTTGTGCAGTGCCCACGTTACCTACTACTATATCAAGCGCAGGAAAACTTTTTTTTGCAAGCTTTAGTGCATTAATAACGCCACGGCTATGCCCATGCGCTGTATCAATAATAATGGCATCTACACCTGCTTTTACCAACTCGCTTATGCGGTGCACCATATCGGCAGTAACGCCTACGGCAGCCGCCACACGCAGCCTGCCTAATTTATCTTTATTGCTATTGGGGCGCGATTTAAATTTAATAATGTCTTTATAGGTAACTAGCCCTATAAGCTTACCCGATTTATCAACCACAGGCAACTTTTCAATTTTATGTTCCTGCAAAATGAGTTCGGCTTTGCTAAGCGAAACCACGCCTGTAACGGTTATCAGGTTATCGCGCGTCATTACCTTGTTTACGCGTTTGTTGTGGTCGCGTTCGAATCGTAAATCGCGGTTGGTAAGTATGCCCACTAATTTATTATTGCCGTTTACTATAGGTATGCCGCCAATGCTGTTTTCGCGCATTATCATAAGCGCTTCTGATATTACGGCATCCTCATGCAGCGTAATAGGGTCTTGTATCATACCGCTTTCGCTGCGCTTTACACGCCTCACCTCATGCGATTGCCTTTCTATGCTCATGTTTTTATGCAAAACACCTATACCACCCTCCTGCGCAATTGCTATTGCCAAAGCCGATTCGGTAACCGTATCCATAGCCGCACTAACTATAGGCGTGTTAAGGGTAATGTTGCGCGAAAATTTTGAAGATATGTCCACCTCACGCGGTAACACATCGGAATAAGCCGGAACTAAAAGTACATCATCGTAAGTAAGTCCTTCGCCTAAAAATTTGTTAGTGTTTTTCATTGCAATCATAATAGATTGCGCACAAATGTAATGTTTAGTACCGAGAATTGAGGTTGACTTGTTGGTGTTGCGCTTTTTTGGATGAAGAAAGTAAGGTTAATAAACAATTATTGTTGAAAAAGTACGTAAGTATTTGACAAAGTCTGTTAAGGATTAGTATTTTTACATTTCAATAAAAAAAGAAAACAATCAATAATATTAATAAGATGAAAAAGTTATTTCTTACAGGCGTTGCGGTTATGGCTTTAACTGCATTTGCCAATGCACAAACAGAAACCCCTGCATCTGAAACACCACCACCCGCTGCGGAAGAAACACCGGCCCCTCCTCCCACAGATGGCACAACACCACCTGCTGAAGGAACAACTACAGATGCTGCCCAGCCGGCAGCGTTAGATTCGTTAGGAAACCCAATACCACCTGCCGAAGGAGCCCCCGCAGCGCCCGAAAAACCACGTTATAAACTATATTCAGGCAAACATCGTGGTAATAACAGTGTAGGTCCTAAACAGTAAAATCACTTATATGCGTAAATTATTTTTAGCATTTGTTGCTTTGGCTTTTAGTGTAACAGCCACTGCTCAGGAACTTAAACAACCTGCGGAAACCGTAGGGATGTTTATGCGCGGTAAGCAGGTTATGTATGCTAAGCGCGGTTATGTTACCGATCTTAAATCCAATCAAACCCTTGGTAGCGGCTCTACTTTAACCACCAATGGCACTCTCACAAAAACTGATGGTACAACCGCTGTGTTTAAACCGGGTGTGCTTTATAACTTTGATGGCGAAGCCGCTGGCACCGTTACCGAATACATTACGGTTAAAGGAGCAACATGTGTTTTAATGACTAATGAAATAGCAACAACTATTGAAGGATTTAAATTTGAGAATGGCGAAACCATTAACAAAGCAGGTATGTTAAGCAACAGTACCTATCTTAAAGAAGGAGATAAAATGTTGTTAAGCGGTGAAGTATTAAAGTAACTGCTGACTAAAATCAAAAAATCCCCGGCATTTGTTTATCGGGGATTTTTTATTGTTCAATTAAAAAACAACAACGCACATATTAGTTACTTTCCTGAGCAAAGAAATTTATATTTGAGCCTTAGTTTATAATTACTTCCTGTTTTTAATCCAGCCATTTTTCTGAAAAATACTTTAACCTCAACACACTTTTGATTTTAATTTGCAAGGGGAATGAAATTAGCAATAGTCATTTTAAATTATAACGGCAAAGAGCTGCTTCAAAAATTTCTTCCTTCTCTAATAGAATTTTCAGGCAATAACGAAATAATTGTAGCCGATAATAGCTCCACTGATGATTCAATTGCTTTTTTGAGATCAAGTTATCCTACACTCCGCATAATTTTAATGAATGAAAACACTGGCTATGCAGGCGGATATAACAATGCGCTTAAACAAGTGGAAGCTGATGTTTATTGTTTAATTAACAGTGATATTGAGGTAACTGCCAACTGGATAAACCCGGTAATTGAAACAATGCTTAATGATGATAAAATTGGAGCGTGCCAGCCTAAAATTTTATCGTACAATAACAAAGCATTTTTTGAGCATGCAGGTGCTGCTGGCGGATTTATTGATATGCTTGGCTATCCTTTTTGCCGTGGCAGAATAATTAATACTGTAGAACCTGATGATGGGCAATATAATGATGTAAGTAAAATATTTTGGGCTACAGGCGCATGTCTTTTTGTTCGCGCACAATTGTTTCATCAGATTAATGGTTTTGATAAGGATTTTTTTGCGCACATGGAAGAAATTGACCTTTGCTGGCGCATTCAAAAATCGGGCTATACGGTAAACTATATTCCTAAATCAGTGGTGTATCATGTAGGTGGTGCTACTCTTTCTAAATCAAATCCGCGCAAAACCTATTTTAATTTTAGAAATAATATATTGATGCTGCATAAAAACCTGGGTTTTTTTTCTATGCTGCTTGTAATGTTTATAAGACACTTCTTAGATTTAATTGCCGCTCTTAAATTTTTTGCAGAAGGGCACAGAAATGACAGCAAAATGATTTTTAAAGCGTATGCATGGTTCTACGGTAACATTAGTTCAAGAATTAAATTGAGACGGCAAACCAGGAAAGGTTTTGCAAAAAGCAAAGTAACCGGAGTGCTTTACAAATCGCTTGTAATAAGTTATTACCTGCTTGGGAGGTCAAAATTTTCTCATTTTAAGTCTGATTCTTTTTCAAAATAAATACTCTGCTTAAATGCCAAAGTCCACAATCAACCGGCAAATGCATATTAAACTTTAATATTTATAAATATGAAAATAATTTGTGTGGGAAGAAATTATGCCGATCATGTAAAAGAATTAAACAACAGTTTTAATGAGGAGCCGGTTATTTTTTTAAAGCCCGAAACAGCGCAATTGCAAAACAGGATGCCGTTTTTTATTCCCGACTTTTCTAAGGATGTACACCATGAGGTAGAACTTGTTTTGAAAATAAATAAAGCAGGCAAGAACATACAGGAAGAATTTGCTCATAAATATTTTTCTGAAATTGGAATTGGAATAGATTTTACAGCGCGCGATAAGCAAACAGAGTTAAAACAAAAAGGATTACCGTGGGAGTTAGGCAAAGCTTTTGACGGCTCTGCTCCTTCCGGAAAATTTGTGCAGGTAAGCAAGTTTAGTTCTATCAGCAATATAAACTTTAGTTTGCTTAAAAATGGCAAGGTTGTGCAGCAGGGTAATTCATCACAAATGATATTTTCTTTCTATAAAATCATAGCCTTTGTATCTAAATACATCACACTAAAAAAAGGCGACTTAATTTTTACTGGTACACCTAAAGGAGTATCAAAAGTAGAAGCTAATGATGTTTTGGAAGCTTTTATTGAAGATGAAAAACTCCTTACAGTAAAAGTAAAGTAGCTACAAACTATTTAGTTCCCCTTGTACAAACTGCGCAAGACTTTTAATATTCTCTTTGCTAAAATCAAACTTAATACCGGCAGCAGCATATATTTCGGGTATCGATTTGGTATAGCCAAGGCTTAAAGCCGCTTTGTATTGTGCTATAGTTTTCAGCGGGTTGTTTTTATAGTTCTTCCATAATGCAATTGCACCTAACTGGGCCATTCCATATTCTATGTAGTAAAATGGAACTTCAAAAATGTGCAATTGCTTTTTCCAGGTGTTTTCCGTAATACTTCCGAGACCTGTTCTGTCAATTACCGTGCTTCCAAATTCAGCAAACAATTCGGCAAACTTTTTATTTCTTTCATCGGCAGTGCATCCGGTATTTAAATATATCCAGTGCTGAAATTTATCTACCAATGCAATCCAAGGAAGTATTTCCAGCAAACTTTCCAAATGTTCTCGTTTGGCACGTTTTAAATCATCGGCATCATCAAAAAATATATTCCAATGCTCCATTGTAAACAACTCCATGCTCATGCTTGCAAGTTCAGCAACTTCGCTTGGTGTGCTTTTAAATTCCATGAAGCCCAACTTATGTGTAAGCACAGAGTGTACTGCATGTCCGCCCTCATGCAACATGGTAACCAAATCTCGTAGCAAGCCGCTTGAGTTCATAAAAATAAAAGGAACTCCTGTTTCATACAGCGGATAATTGTAGCCTCCGGGTGCCTTACCTACACGAGAATCCAAATCGAGCCTGTTGAGGCTTTTTAAAAGTTGAATACATTCGGCAAGTTCCGGGTCAATGGTATTAAAACAGTTTATAGTTTTCGCAACCAAATCATCGGCATTTGAAAATGGTTTTAAAGAAGGCTTGCCGCTTACATCCACATCCATATCCCAGGGTTTAAGAACTTCATATCCCAATTCTTTTTTGCGCAACACATCCATTTGATTGCACACAGGTAAAATTTCGTCCTTAATGCTTGCATGAAAATTCTCACAGTCTTGTACAGTGTAATCAAACCTGCACATAGCGGCAAACATATAATCGCGGTAGTTTTTAAACCCTGCATTAACAGCAATTCTATGTCTGATAACAACAAGCTCTGCAAATAGCTCATCTAATTTTTCTTTGTCCTTCAATCGCCTTTCACTCGTTAAAAAATACACCTGCTCGCGTTTGCTCCTGTCAGGACTTTTGAGATAAACACCTGCTTGCTGCATGGTTATCTCCTTACCGTCAACTACAACTGTTTGCGCTCCTGCTATTACACCATATTGTTGTTGTTTTTGCTGCAACTCGGCAATAAGCGGTATGTTTTCTTCCCGAAATAAATCAACCTGCATTTTTACCGATTGCAGGTAATTCTTATACGCAGAAGTTTTAAGGTTTTCGGTAAAAGAACACGCAAGCAGTTTTAAATTTAGCTTATTGTTTTCGGGAGCTATTTTAGGTTCAATATCGCTGACAAAAACATTAAACTCTGCGGCATACTCTTTATTAGTGGTATCGCACGTCATGTGTATGTAGCGCCATCCTAAATCTTCCTGAATAACCGATTCAAGCTCGCTCCTGTCAGCAAGCCATTTGAGCAAATCATCCTCACTGCTAATCTGGCGCGAGTTTAATTCTTTAAAGTAACCTTCAATATCACTCCAAGAAGTAATCTTTAAATCAGCCGCTACAAATTTTCTTTGTGGCGCTGCTATTGCCAATGAGTCCATAAAATCTTTAGTCTTCCTTTTTCTTAGTCTTGCTTGTCTTTACTTTTTCAGTACCTTCATTTTTATTGCCTTCATCTTCATTAGCATCAGCTGTTTCTACTTCAGAGGTATTTTTCTCATCATCAAGAAGCATATCTTTAACAAGCTCATACCACTTTGCTATTTTTTTTATGTCACTTGCATAAACCCTGTCTTTATCAAAATCGGGGAGTATTTTAGAAAAATAATTCATGGTGGTAGCACCGTCTGCATCTTTATCCAATGAAAGGCTATCCTGATTCATTCCCTGCATTTTTTTGAAAACTTCGGCCAACTTAACGTCCTCACCTGTTGTAAAAACACTTATGTCTTCAAGCATACTAACACGCTGAGTGCTGCTAACGGCAAATCTTTTTTTATCGATTAACGACTCTGCAACAAAACCTGTTTTGGTTTGCGCAATTACTTTATGCAAACCGCTCATTCCGGCAATATGCATAACTCCTTTTAAACCCATAATTAAGTAGTTGTTTTTATTTGCTCCAAAATTAGGAAAAGAACGAATCCTGTTTTTCTATTTTATGAACAAAGAGGTTCTTGCATAAAACATTTTTGGGTTAGTGCCTGCTTCATTAGATTCGCCTTTTAAATAATTATACTTTTTTGTTGAAGCATATTTTTCTTACCAAAAGATTTTTTGTGGCTCTTGCAGCAGCCATTATCCTAATGGTGTTTTCGCATGTATTTAAATTTCTTTTTTCAGTGGCAATTACATGTTGCCTGCTGATAATTGTATTGCTTGTTGCTGATTTGATTACCCTCTTTAGCAGCAAGGTTCGCTTTCATGCCATTAGGCAGTGCAACAAATTAATGAGCTTGGGTGATGATAACCACGTGCGCCTTGTAATTGCATCCCATACTACTCTTCCGCTTGAGGCAAAAATTATTGACGAGCTTCCTTACCAGTTTCAAAAACGCGATTTTTCTGTTAATTTAAATTTTACAGGAACGGGGAGGCAGGAGATTAATTACACGCTTAGGCCTTTACAACGAGGTGAGTATGTGTTTGGCAATATTTTAATTTATCTGCAAAGCCGCCTTCGTCTCGCAGAAAGAAGAGTTTGCATTGATGCCGCTACCAAAGTGGCTGTTTATCCAAGTATTATACAAATGAAAAAATATGAACTGATGTCGTTTACGCGCAGCAGCTTAAACGCAGGGATAAAGCGCATTAGGAGAATTGGGCACAGCTATGAATTTGAACAGATAAAAAATTATGTAAGGGGCGATGATTACCGAAGCATAAACTGGCGAGCTACAGGACGTAAAGCTGAACTAATGGTAAACCAGTATGAGGATGAAAAATCACAAAACGTTTATACCATTATAGACAAAAGCCGCAGCATGAAAATGCCCTTTAACGGATTAAGTCTGTTAGATTATAGCATTAACAGCAGCCTTGCCATGAGCAATATTATTTTGCAAAAAGGCGATAAAGCCGGGTTGATAACATTCTCAAATAAAATTGACAGTATGTTATCCGCTGATAGAAAACGAATGCAACTTAACAAAATAATGGAGTTGCTTTACAAACAAAAAGAAAGTGTGAGCGAAGCTAGTTTTGAATTGCTTTTTACAACTGTTAAAGCAAGGATTAATAACAGAAGCTTGCTGCTCTTTTACACCAATTTTGAAAGCCGCTATGCAATGGAAAGGGTTTTATCTTTTTTACGAATGTTAAATAAGTTGCACTTATTAGTAGTGATATTTTTTGAAAACACCGAATTGAAAAACCTGAAAGAAACAAAAGCAGACACCCTACGCGATATTTACTTTACAACCATTGGAATGAAACTACACGATGAAAAAACCCTGATACTACAGCAACTGAAACAATATGGCATTCAAACTATATTAACATCACCCGAAAATTTATCAATTAATACTATTAACAAATACGTTGAACTAAAATCAAGAGGAATGATATAATAAATTGAATGAAAGACTTAAGAGTAAGGGCGGTTCTAAAAATTTGTTTAGCAAGGCAGACAAAAAATTTAAACCAGAGTTTGCCCTTTGTAAATGAGGATTTAAATTTTGAAGTTCAACGGAGCTAAGTGGATTTTTAGGACTGCACTTACCGCTGAAAAACTTCCTTCTCGTAATCTTCCCACTTTTTTGTTTTATAAATTTCGCTGGTGTAAAAAGCAAGAACTTTACTTAAGTGTTCGGGCTGCATGTAGCCTGAGGCGGGACCAAGCATGGCAAAATTTTCATCTAAAAACACATATGAAGGGTAGCCCATTTTACCGCCAAGTAATGAAAGCGCCAACTCATTGGCTTTGTACTCTGGTTTAAAAACAAATTTATTTTCTCTAAAACGGATGGTGTCTTTTGTTTCGGCATTTAACTTAACGGCATAGTAATGCTTGTTTATGTGATCGGCAATTGTGTCGTTAAGAAAAGTAGATGCATCCATTTTTTTACACCACCCGCACCAGTCGGTGTAAACATCTATAAATAATTTCTTAGGTGCTTTTTCCGATAGCTTTACAGCTTCTTCAAAACCTACCCATTTAATTTTAGGAGGCTGTTTATCCTGTGCATTGCACGAATAAAATAATATGGAAGCGGCAAGTAAGAGTAAAGCAATTTTTTTCATGCTGTAAATAAACAAACAGAAACTTAATTGTGAGTGAAGGAAAATTAAACACAACTTTATCTGATGTTTTGTTTTAAACAATACTTTAACCATATTAGCAAACCGTTTATCAATTAAACTATTTGCATCAATGAATAAACTTTTATCTGCCATTCTAATTGTAACCGCAAGTAATGCTGCTGCGCAAATCTCTGTAACATCCACCGATTTTCATTCCGCAGGCGATAACATACTTGTGAGTAACGAAGCCATTACTACCCCTGTTGACATTACCACAACAGGCGCCAGCCAAACCTGGGATTTTAGTTACTTTATACCTGCAACTCAGGATACGCTATCTTTTTTAGATGTAGCTTCAACAGGAACAACGTACTCGCTATACTTTGCAAACCTCAGCTTTAATCCTAACAGGAGCAATATTGCCACCGATTACGGAAACATACCAGCCATACCCGGTTCTCCTATTACCATTACCGACCCATACAGTTTTTATTACAAAAGCACCACCCAATACAAACAACAGGGATTGGGAGCAACCATAAGCGGGTTTCAAACTCCGGTTGCTTTTAACAACAAAGATATTTTATACAATTTTCCTATAGATTATTTGGATGCCGATTCATCTGACAGTGACTGGAGCTTTTCGTTACCTGGTTTTGGCTATTACGGATACACACAAAAACGGGTAAACAATGTGGATGGATGGGGAACACTTATTACTCCTTACGGCAGTTTTAATGCATTGCGCATGGTTACCACCATTGACGGAACCGACACCGCTTATTTAGATACACTTGGATTTGGCTTTGCTTTTCCACGCCCCCAAGCAAAAGAATACAAATGGTTTGGCACAGGGCAGTTAATTCCGCTGTTGCAAATCAATACCACCAATGCGTTGGGAACCGAATCTGTTTCGGCAATTGTTTACCGCGATAGCTTGCGCTTAACAAATACCGAAACCATTAATACCACACTAAACTCATTACAGGTTTTTCCGAGCCCTGCAGGCAATATTATTTATGTTTTATTAAATGAACCCGTAAACGAAGCCGTTCAACTAAAAATTTACAGCAGCAATGGTGCGGTGGTTCATCAGCATCAAATAAACACTCACAGTGCTGCAATGCCCTATCAAATGAACACCTCTATGTTAACTAACGGCATGTATAACCTTGTGCTGCAAACAAAAACCGGCATTGCAACAAAAAGATTTTTGGTGCTGAGATAATTAAAAGTGTAGGTTAATCCTGCTTTTGCAGTTCTACTAATTTCTCTTTAAGGTATTGCCCGGTTAAAGATTGTTCGCACTCAACTAATTTCTCAGGTGTGCCTTCAAACAACAGCTTGCCGCCTTCATCGCCACCATCGGGTCCGAGGTCTATAATCCAATCGGCACATTTTATAACGTCAAGGTTATGCTCAATAACCAATACGCTGTTGCCGTTATTTATTAAAGCGGTAAAAGAATCGAGCAGTTTTCTGATGTCGTGAAAATGCAAGCCTGTGGTTGGTTCATCAAAAATAAAAAGTGTGTTTACAGCGGCATTACCTTTGGTTAAAAAGGTGGCAAGTTTTATACGCTGTGCTTCTCCTCCACTTAATGTGCTTGATGGTTGGCCCAATGTTATATATCCCAGGCCCACATCTGCCAATGGTTGCAGTTTACTTATTATCTTTTTAAGCAAGCCTGTGTATTTCCCATCCTTATCGTCCGAAAAAAATTTAATGGCATCATCCACCGTCATTTCCAACACATCGGCTATAGATTTATCCAGATACGTAATTTCCAAAATGTCCTGCTTGAAACGTTTGCCGTGGCAGCTTTCACATTTTAAAATAATGTCAGCCATAAACTGCATTTCAATAGTAACATAACCTTCGCCCTGGCACATTTCGCACCTGCCGCCATCTACATTAAACGAAAAGTGCGATGGCTTTAAACCACGCTGCCTTGCAAAACCAGTTTCAGAATATAAGGTGCGTATTTCGTCATAAGCCTTTACATAAGTTACAGGATTGCTTCGTGATGATTTGCCAATAGGATCCTGATCTACCATTTCTATGCCGCGCACCATCGTATAATCTCCTTCTATCCGGTCAAAGGCACCGGTGGTATCGCTGTATCCGCCAATAATTTTAGTGAGTGCAGGGGTAAGTATTTTTTTAATGAGCGATGTTTTGCCCGATCCGCTAACTCCAGTAACAGCCGTAAATATGCCAAGCGGTATTTTTACATCAATGTTTTTTAAATTGTTTTCGCGTGCACCTTTAATGTTTACAGAATTTTTCCATGTGCGTCTGCGGCTGGGCACGTGTATAAATTCTTTGCCTGTAAGGTATCTGGCGGTGATACTTTTTTCACTTTGGTTAAGCGCATCAAAAGTTCCGTCAAAAACCACCTCGCCTCCACCGCTGCCGGCTTTAGGCCCAATGTCAATTAGATGGTCGGCACTGCGCATTATTTCCTCATCGTGCTCTACCACTATTAAAGTATTACCTGCTTTTTGCAGCGATTTTAAAACAGCAATAAGCCTTTGCGTATCGCGCGGATGCAAACCTATGCTGGGCTCATCTAAAATATACATTGAGCCTACCAAACTGCTGCCAAGTGATGTAGCAAGATTTATTCGTTGCGACTCGCCACCCGATAGCGTATTGCTTAAACGGTTTAACGTAAGGTAACCCAATCCCACATCATTTAAATATTGCAGGCGGTTTACTATTTCTTTAAGCAAACGGTCGGCAACTTTTTTATCGTAAGCGTTTAACTCTACTGTTTTAAAAAAGCCATAACTGTCTTTAACCTGCATTAACACCACATCGGTAATAGACTTGTTTATTATTTTTACATAGTTAGCATCGCCTCTTAAACGTGTGCCCTGGCACTCGGGGCATTTTGTTTTGCCACGGTAGCGGCTAAGCATTACGCGGTATTGTATCTTATAGGTCTGCTCCTCTACATACTTAAAAAACCGGTTTATGCCGCCAAAGTATTTGTTGCCACTCCACAATAATTGCCTGTCATACTCATTCAACTCAAAGTAAGGGCGGTGTATTGGGAAATTAAACTTATAGGCATTTTGTAACAGCTCGGTTAACCACTCACCCATTTTTTCGCCTCGCCAGCAAGCAACAGCCCCTTCATAAACCGATAACGATTTATCGGGTATTACCAAATCTTCGTCAATACCAATTACACTGCCAAAGCCTTCGCAGTTTTTACATGCGCCATAAGGATTGTTAAACGAAAACAGATGTACCGATGGCTCTTCAAACCTGATGCCGTCTGCCTCAAATAAGAGCGAGAACGATTTATTTAAATCAGTGGCATCATCATGCGTTGCCTCAACCAAACAATGCCCTGCTCCTTCATTAAAAGCTGTTTGTACCGAGTCAGATATACGTTGCCAAAAATCATCACCGGCATCTGTAGTTGCAACAAACCTATCTACCACAATTTTAATATCATAGTTTAACACTGGTGGCGGTTGTTCTTCTTCCGTAGTTATTTTTTTCTTTTTTGTTTTAGGTTTCGGTGCAACTTCCTGCTCAGGCTCATGGTGATGCAACAGCAGCACTTCCTCTATCCTTAGCATATCACCACCAAAAACAATTCTGTTAAATCCCTTTTGCAGCAGCACATTCAATTCTTCTTTTAGTGAGCGCGCTTTATGAAAATGCAGTGGAGCAAGCAGTAAAACCTTTGCGCCCTGTGGTATAGTTTTAATATAGTCAACAACATCAGCCACATTGTTTTTTTTAACAAGGTTTCCGCTAATGGGCGAATATGTTTTCCCTATGCGCGCAAACAGCAGCTTTAGGTAATCATAAATTTCTGTAGATGTACCCACCGTGCTTCGTGGGTTGCGCGAGTTTACCTTTTGCTCTATGGCTATGGCAGGCGCTATCCCTTTTATGTACTCCACTTCGGGCTTATCCATGCGCCCCATAAACTGGCGTGCGTATGATGAAAGACTTTCAACATACCGTCTTTGCCCTTCGGCATACAACGTATCAAATGCCAATGACGATTTGCCCGAACCTGATAAACCGGTAATAACCGTAAAACTGTTGCGGGCTATGGCCACATCCACCTTTTTAAGGTTGTGCACTGCAGCACCTTTAATAATAATATAATTGCGCGGGTTTGTTTTATCTGTATGGTTCATAAAAAAATGAGGCTAAATTTAGGGAAATAGTTGGGAGTTTTTTGGGGTTGTGTTTGGGTTTTGAGTTTAACCAGGTAATTAGTTTTTATATAGTAACCAAAATGCGGTTTCCATTTTCCCAAATAAAAATATCTTTACACTAAATTACCGGCAATGAAAAAAAACATACTCCTTATTACAGCTTTACTTGCAACCCTTACCACCACCGCACAAAAAACAAACCACTCCTCAGCAGCGGCTGGCTGTCAGCATACAAAAACCGGAACAAAAAATATTGCTAAACTGTTCTCCGCCACATCCGGCATAACCGATAGCATTACCATTACACATTATATCATTACTATAGATACAATTGCCTTTTCAGCTCAAACACTAAAAGCCAATACACAACTTAATGTAAAAGCAAAGCAAAACAATATTACACAGGTTCCGCTCAGCCTCCTGCAAATGAATATAGACTCAGTGCTGGTAAACAGCAGCCCTGCTACTTATAGTTATAACGATACCACCTTAACCGTAAACCTATCTACCACCCTCAACAATGGAGACTCCGCACAACTACATGTTTATTACAATGGCCATCCGCAGCAGGATGCATCAGGATGGGGTGGTTTTTACTTCTCTTCCGGTGCTGCGTTTAACATGGGCGTTGGCTTCGATGCCATACCGCATAACTTAGGCAAAGTTTGGTACCCTTGCATTGATGAGTTTACCGATAAATCAACATATGAGTTTTTTATCACAACACCTCCAAACAAAAAAGCATACTGCAATGGTTACTTAAATGCGCAGATAACCAACCCAAACGGCACCATTACCTGGCACTGGAAAATGGACAATAAAATACCCACCTACCTTACCAGCATTGCCGTTGACAGTTATGTTTCCTGGACTCGAAACATTAACGGCATACCCATAGAAGTTGCTGCCGCAGCTTCAGATACCACCGCCCTTGCAAACTCCCTGCAGCACCTCCCCACCGCCATTACTGCTTTTACCAATGCTTATGGTCCTTACCCATTCAATAAAGTAGGCTATAGTTTAGTAAACTTTGGTTCTGGTGCTATGGAACATGCCGCCAACATTCACATTGGCCAGGCGTTTATGACAACGGGGCTTACCTACGAAACATTATGGGCGCACGAACTTTCGCACATGTGGTGGGGCGATAATGTAACGTGCTCCACAGCCGAAGATATGTGGCTTAACGAAGGATTTGCTTCATTTAACGAAGCCTTTTTCACACAGGCCCAGTATGGCGATTCCCTCTACAAAAACTGGATCAGAAATAACCACCGCAAAGTTTTGCAGTTTGCACATATCAATGATGGTAGCTACCTTACCATGAACAACATTCCCCAAAACTACACCTACGGCTACCACGTTTACCAAAAAGGTGCCGATGTGGTGCATACCCTTCGCAATTACATGGGCGACAGCCTGTTTTTTCAAGGCTGTAGAGATTATCATACAAACCTTGCCTATGGCAACGCTTCCAGCTCCGATTTAAAAAATGAACTTACCGCATCATCAGGCATAAACATGACCCGCTTTTTTGACGATTGGATTTCTACCCCCGGCTTCCCGCATTTCTCTATTGATTCTGTTGTGTACATACCCGGTGGGTTAGATCATTATTACGTTTACACCAAACAAAAAACCAAAGGCAATAACAACCACATCTACCAAATGCCTGTCGAAATAACTTTTAGCAATGGCATTAACCCCGATACCACCGTTACCGTGGTCATAGACAGCGCCACCAACATGTTCCACATACCACTTGTGTTTTGGCCCGCCACCTGGATTGCGCTCGACCGCAAAGAAAAAATTAGCGATGCCATAAGCGATTTCGAACGCACCATCACCACCACTGGCACCGTTACCATGCCCGAAACCAACACTCAGCTCAACGTACAAAATGCAGGCAACGCAACCACACGAATTAGAACAGAACACCATTGGGTAGCGCCCGATCCCTTTAAAAGAAGCAACCCCGGTGTCCGTCTTTCAAATTACCATTACTGGAGTGTAGATGGCAACTGGGATTCTACATTTCATACCAAATGCAATTTTATTTACAACGGAAGCAACAGCGCCACTACCGGGCATATAGACAACACGCTTATTACCACAACCGAAGACAGCCTTAAACTATACTACCGCGCAAGCCCGGCTAATGATTGGTTTGCCATTACATCCGTTACCCACAACATGGGCAGCCCTACCGATAAAGTCGGAAGTTTCACTGTCGATACTCTTAAAAAAGGCGAATACGTGTTAGGTTATTTTGATTACACCGTTGGCGTGCAACAGCCGGGCCAACCAACCCCTTCAGCAAAAATACTAAGCGCTACACCTAACCCCGCAAAACATACATGCCGCATCAACTTTACATTGCCCAATGGAAGCAATGCACTCCTGCAAATTTGCAATCTAAAAGGAGAGATAGTTGACCAAATTGCCATTTATTCCCACCAGGAATTTATCGAATGGGATTGCTCCAACATCACCAAAGGCACTTACCTCTGTAGCCTCATTACACAAAACGTAAATGCAAACACCGTAAAAGTTGTGGTAAAATAACCTTACGCTTCTCCTTTATTAAAGCTAAGGATGTTTAGCAAGCACATCAGCAGCCCCGCTCCTAAGTTTCAGAAGGTGCTTGCAGCATTCCCTCTGTGTGTTGCCATGTGCGTATGCGAGAGGGGTTAGGGGTGTGTAATCTTCCTGCTTTGCACCAATACGGGCTTTCCGCTACAAATCAAACTACTTTAAGTTTGATTCATAAATACCTTAATTTAAAAATTTATAAAGAATGAATAATCAGGCTTAGGCTCTGTTACGGCAGTGTTCTATTTCAATCATTCTAAAAACTCATCCTGCCAAACCCCAACCAATTGCGGGCAAAGTTCAGACTATTCCTACCTAACTCAAGGCTATTCCGATTGAACTCAAGGCTGTTCCTACCTAACTGAAGGCTATTCCGATTGAACTCAAGGTTGTTCCTACCTAACTCAAGGCTATTCCGATTGAACTCAAGGCTGTTCCTACCTAACTCAAGGCTATTCCGATTGAACTCAAGGCTGTTCCTACCTAACTCAAGTCTATTCCGATTGACCTCACGCCAGTTCCAATCGACCTCACGCAAGTTCCAATCGACCGCAATTCTGTTCCTACCAAACTTCATATTGTTTCGGGCAAGGTCAATTCTATTGCGGGCAAGGTTCTGATATAACCTTTAGGTCGCAAGCGAGGCTTGGGTGGTATCGCCCCTGTAATATTACGCCTACCTATAACTTGCGCCTTTTGTGTAGCAGCAAAACGCTTTTACTCAAAGAGCGCAAAAACTAAGGTTGATTATGAATGATTTACTATTTTGGTTGCGTATATTTACAAGTTAGCTGCAATGCTTGGCGACAGTGAAAACACAAATTGGCTACAAGAAATAAACTTTGACAAACTAAATTTAACCAACATGACAAAAAGAACTTTCCTTTGGCTTAATACCATTATCTCATCAGTTTATTTGACAGGACA
>Ga0116144_10000057_pt1 | contig 139748 bp, 123 predicted proteins | sample AD_UKC035_MetaG_FD_89746 | JGI IMG/M metagenome (GOLD analysis project Ga0116144, IMG submission 89746) | Active sludge microbial communities of municipal wastewater-treating anaerobic digesters from USA - AD_UKC035_MetaG | ecosystem: Engineered > Bioreactor > Anaerobic > Digestate | place...
AAAAAATCTTCTTTATACAAATATATTCAGATTTCGAAAAAGGGGGAGTCGAATCAAAAATATTCAGTCAGTTTTACTGTAATTAGCGACTTCGCGCTGAAGCTGAGTCGTTAAACTATAGGGAATCTGCTGTGATTTTGTGTTGGCGGGTTGTTTGCCGGCAGAATTTGTCGTATAATCTGACAAAATATAGATTTTGCAAAGTTCTGTAGATTCTTGATTGCACAGGTATGCGCCGAAAAACAGCTATAGACGGCCGATTGTTGCTACCCGCAAAACGCGGGTATATTTTTCCGATGATTCTTTTTGCCTCGCTGGCAGTCGGGCTGTTTATTCTGACTCTGACCCAGTTTCAAACTTCCAATCGTATGAAATACCGGCACCTGAATGATTATCAGGCGACCTTCAATATTGGATATTCAGCGCTCGTCGAGGTTCTGGCCGATATTCAGTCGAGGCAGTGGAGCAACCGGTCTTTTAAAAACGGCCCACAGAACAGCAATGCCAGTCTTTTTGGCGGAACCTATAACCTGCAGGTCGAAGACCATGCTGCGAACGAGTATGTGTTCAACGTTAAAGTCAGGGTAAAATACAAGGAAAAGAGTCATCTCTTTTACTGGCGCATGATTTACAACCCGAATCTTCTCGATTTCACCAGGCTTTTCGTTTCGGCTTTTTACAAGGATTTCCAGGATCCGGCAGATATCGCCGATCCTGACAGCATCGATGCCATAGTCGATGAAATCATCAACCGGCGCGAAGAAAACCGGCCGAAAGTTGCTGAAATTGCCGATGCATTAAAACCTGCTGAAACAGTTAAAGAAGCTCTTAAAGTAGTCGGTATCGAAGCCGGTGACGTAAAAAAGGGTGATATGCCGCGCCCGGCAGCTGGAACGATCAGTCTGCCGGTGGCCGGATTGCCATTGAAACCTGTTGCCAGACTGGTCTCCGATATTGCGCCCAGGGCGAATTACGTGATAAAAGACCTGCGTTTTGGTGGTGATGTGGCCGAGCTCGATGCTGAACAGAAACTTCTGCTCGATAACCTTGCAGAGCTGTTGAACGACAGGCCAGACTGTAAAATAGAATTGCGTGGCCATGCAACCGGAGTTGTTGGCACTCCGGAAAGCAATATGACCTTCTCGATTCTGCGTGCTCAGAACGTCGCAGATTATCTGCAGAGCGTCGGTGTTGCCGCAGAACGTATGACCGTTAAAGGCTTTGGCATGACACAGTTGATCGCCAGTAATGAAACTCTTGAAGGACAGGCAAAAAACCGCAGAGTCGAGTTTGTGCTGAATGAAGAGCCATGACCAGAGCCAGGCGCGCTTTTACCACGGTTGAGCTCGTTGTTGTCGCCGGACTGGTCGGGTTGCTTTCGATAGGAGTTTTTCGCATGTTTTCGAGTTCGACCTCGAGCCAGAAGAGCGCAATGGTCGATTTGAGCATGCAGTCGAGAGTTTTGACCACTCAGAATCATATTGTAAGAATGATCAGAGAAGGCACAGATTTTCTGCTGCCCGCAATTGGCGAGTCGTCTGCCGCTTTGTTTTTTGCTGACTGCGAAGGCAACGTGCAGGTTCTCTACCAGATCAAAGACGCCGAACTTTCGAAAAGTACCGGAAAAGAACTCTACAAACTGATGCATTACAAGGTAGCCGTCAAGAATTTCGATATCAGCAATCCTGTCTATGACCCGGATAAAAGCTCGGTAATCGCTGATTACGTTAAAGACATAAGCTTTTTAATGACGAATGCAAATACCGTGAATATCACAGCCGGTTTCGCTACTGAAAAGAAAGACTTTCAGGTAATGTTCGACGTCGGGCTGCAGAACTCCGGAGAGATTGAATGAAACAGGGCCGCAAAGGGTTTTCACTGCTTGAATTATTGATCGGTTTTTTTCTTCTCGCGTCAGTATCGGTCATCTTCCTGCAGACAATGCATCGTTTCAGAAAAGAAACCGCTTTTACCTCAGAAAATTATCTCGCTTCTTCCCTCGTCGAAAAGGTTCTCGAACAGTGCTATCAGGAGTCGCTGCTGAACCCGCACGGCATGAAAGCAATCGGACTGGCCGATGCCAGCGGCAGTCCATACGAAATCTCGACCAGCATTACCGATAAGGAAACCGTGTTTTTCTCGCATCCGGCGATAACAGAAGACCTGACGCCAGATCTGCATCACCTGCTGAAAGACAACTATACTCTTTCGATTGAAACTGAAAAAAAAGATGGTTTCTACGAGATGGTCGCCGGCCTCAAATGGAAAGCGCAATCCGGCAGAGGCGAGCTTTTTTCGAGTTCGCGAGTGCTGTCGTTTACCGGCGAAAAAGAAGTTCGCACGACGTTTGACCTTACTGATGATGCAGTAGAAGAGCGACTGGTCAAAGATGTATTCAGTTCGCCCGGGTCGAATCTTGGGGCTGAACTCAGCAGTGTCGGGGCGCAGACCATGCTCGTTCATGTCGGGCATGTGTTTTATGCCTGTCGAGACTGGCTCAACGACCCAGATTTTGCTGATAAGCTGCAGCGGGCGGCAAGCCTGGAAGTTTTTACCCAGCCTGGTTCAGATGAATACGCGCGCTGCTCGCAGCTGTATTTTGAAATGGCGCGCGATCTGCTGCATCTTATGCTCAGCCTGCAGCCGCACAGCAAAGGTGCCACCGACAACATCAGCTTTCTCGCCAGCATACCGCTGCCCGAGAGGTTCATCGTCGAAAGCCGCATCAACCGGTCAGGCCTGTATTACCGGCAGCTGCGCCGCATCTTTTTCAACTGCATTCTCAAACTTTCCGAAAGGTATGAGCAGCAGCTCAAATATGCCGATTTTCAGCGCAGCCAGCGACAGATGGTGGCTCGTCTGTTCAATATCAACCGCATTCTTTACGCGAATCGCGCATTCAGCGAAGAAGTCAGCGCCAGCCTGATCGAAGAGCGCTACACAGTCTTTCTCGATGCCGTTCAGGTTTTCTTTAAAGATCGCGATGCTTCAGTCTGCCGCATGGCAGAGCAGGAGCGCAGCTTCATTGCAGCGAACAGGCTGGTCGAAAACTTTTTTGTTCTCGATCTTACCAGCAAGCTGTTCAAAGAAATCGATGAGTACGTGAACGTGCTCGACTAGTGATCTGTCACGAATGCCACTAAGATAAGAAGCTGAATTTTGTGAATCGTGCGCGTAATCGTAATCGTGCTCGTAATCGATTTGCGCTGTTGATTTTTCGATTACGATTACCACTTCGTTGATTACGAGCACCGCTTCGCTGAGCACGAGTAAAACATCTGAGTTTAGACCTGTCGTTAACTTAGTGCCATTCTGATCTGTCACCTGTAGGTTCAATCAGGGCGAAAACGAGCCTTTCCAGAAATCCAGAATGTAATTGGCGGCTTCACTGCCAAAACAGAGCAGGTAGACGATTCCCATGCCGATAATGAGGAAAAATTCGACGCTTTTGCGCGGCAGGCGCAGATTGGCAAGGTCAGCGAGAAATTGTTCGTTGAGATAGTCGAGCAGCGCCGGCAGAACTCTGTAACTCCAGGTCGGGCGCAAAAGCAACAGCCATGCCGCCAGAAAAGTCGTCAGCACTGTCCAGGGAAAATACAGCTTCGGCTGAAACAGCATGCTGACCAGCAGCAGAGTATCGATCATCGTCAGCAGCAGGAAAATGACAAAGCCGCCCCAGTTGGTCAGCGCTGTCAGCAGGCCGGGCTTCTTGAGCAGTTCGGCCTTTTCCAGCATGCGCCGAACCAGCGGTTTCGCCTTTGCATGCGTCGCCACCAGAACTGTAACGACCTGAGCGAGTTCGGCCGCGGTAAATACCAGATTGCGCTGCTGCCAGCGCAGTTTTACGCGCTGGCTTTCAAGAAACACCGCCGAAACGTCGCCGGGCAGCTCGACCGCCTTGACTGTGCGCGAGTTATTGCTGGCCGCTTCGTTGACCTTTGTTTCGAACTCTGCCAGGCCGCTGACCAGCTGCTCATAGTCTGTCCAGGCTATTTTCTGCGGCTTTTCTTCGCCGAAGCGGAACAGAACCTGCGGCGGCATGACGCGGTCGAGAAATGCCGCCGCTCCGAGCAACTGCGAGTGCCCGAGATAAGTGGTGTGCGCAATCATTGCCACACCAGCGCTGGTCGATCTGGCTGCTGATCTGTCGTTTTGTAGCGGTTTCATAAACTTCGCAACTTCAATGATTATACCTGAAATCATTGCCGGTTACAGAAAAATAGCCGGGTTTTTGCGCGGCAGTCACGGTGAAGCATGGCATTGTATAAGAAGTCTACAAAGGTTATAATTAATCAGATGAACTTCGAAAACAAAAACAGAGGCCATCAGAGATGAAAGGAAAAGCTGGATACATATTTCCGATGATTCTGTTCGCGTCGCTGGCAGTAGGCCTGCTGGTGCTTACGCTTACCCAGTTTCAGTCTTCTAACCGGCTTAAATACCAGCATCTCAATGACTATCAGGCTGCCTTCAATATAGCTTATTCGGCATTGGTAGAGGTTCTTGCCGATATTCAGTCGCGACAGTGGAGTAATCGCTCGTTCAAATCGGGGCCAAAAGACCGCTCGGAGAATCTGTTTGGTGGCAGTTACAATCTGCGTGTCGAAGATCATGCCTCGGTCGAGTTCATGTTCAACGTCAAAGTCAGAGTTAAATTCAAGGAAAAAAGCCATCTCTTCTACTGGCGTATGCAGTACAACCCGAGTCTACTCGATTTTACCAATCTGTTCATACCGGTTTATTACGAAGAGTACGGCGACCCGGCCAATGCTCCATCAGACATCGACAGCATCGTCGATGAAATCATCCAGAAGCGTAATGATAACCTGCCAAAAGTCGAAGAGATTGCTGACCGGCTGCGCACAGGCGACACCGTTAAAGAAGCGCTTGAAGTCGTTGGCATCGACCCCGGCGGCGTCAATCAGGCTGATCTGCCGCGGCCCGGCATCGAGACAATTGCCATGCCGCCGATCAATCTGCCCTTGAAACCAGTCAGCGGGCTGGTGTCGGCGGTAGACCCGGCAGCAAATCATGTAATCAAGGCTTTTCGCTTCGGCATCGAGGTCTCAGCCCTGACGCCGGAACAGAAAGAGCTTCTCGATGCGCTTGCCGAACTTCTGCACGATCGCCCTGATACCCGCATTGTACTTCGCGGCCACACCGACGCTGTCGGTGACTCTGCCTACAATATGCAGCTCTCTATCGAACGCGCACAAAGCGTGGCTGATTATCTGAGCGGCGAAGGCATTCCTTCCAGCCGCATGACGGTAAGAGGTTACGGAGAAACTCAACCGATCGCCAGCAACGATACCGATGCAGGCAAGGCCAAAAACCGCCGGGTCGAGTTCGTTCTGAAAGAAGATCCGTGATGCAGAACACTGGCGGCATAATGCGGCGCAACGCCTTCACCATGGTCGAACTGATCGTTGTCATCGCTCTGGCTTCGCTCTTTTCGATTGTGGTTTTTCGCATGTTTTCGGGCTCGACTACCAGCCAGAAGGCTGCCATGGCTGATCTCAGCATGCAGTCGCGGGTGCTGACCACCCAGAACCGCGTTATCCGCATGATTAGAGAAGGAACCGATTTTCTGCTGCCAGAGATTGGCGAGCCGTCTTCGGCGCTTTTCTTTGCTGATTTCAAGGGTGATGTGCAGGTTCTGTATCAGCTGAAAGACGCAGCTTTATCGGAAAGCACCGGTAAAGAGCTCTACAAGCTGATGCACTACCGCGTCAAGGTTGAGAATTTCGATATTGGCAACCCGGTCTATGATCCTGATCAGAGCGCGCTTGTCGCCGATCATATTCGAAATATCAGTTTTCTGGTGACCAGCGCAAATTCGGTTAACGTGACTGCCAGTTTCGCCAGCGAGAAGAGGGATTTTCAGACCATGTTCGAAGCAGGCCTGCAGAACACCGGAGGCATTCAATGACGCTTACCAGGCGACAGGGTTTTACCATGCTTGAACTGGTCATTGGCTTCTTTCTGGTGGCCGGGGTTTCGGTGATGTTCTTTCAGGCCATGCACCGGTTTCGCAAAGAGAGCACCTTCAACTCAGAGAATTACCTGGCTTCGTCGCTGGTCGAGAAGGTGCTCGAACAGTGCTATCAGGAATCACAGCTGAACCCGCATGGCATGAAGGCAATCGGTCTTGCTGATGCCGATGGCACGCCCTACCAGGTTTCGACGGGCGTAACCGATAAAGAGACCGTGTTCTTTTCGAATCCGGGTATAACCGAAACGCGCACGCCAGACCTGCATCATGTGCTGAAAGACAACTATGTGCTGAATATCGAAACCGAAAAAAAAGATGGCTTTTATGAGGTTGAAGCCAGCTTCAAATGGAAGGCTGAGAGCGGCAGGGGCGAAATTCTGTCGAGCAGCCGGGTGCTGGCTTTTACCGGCGAGAAAGAAGTGCTGACTACCTGGGAAATGACCGACGATCAGGTTAAGGACCGGCTGGTGGTCGATATCTTTAATTCGCCCGGCGCAAATCTCGGCGCCAAAGTCAGCAGCATCGGCGCCCAGAATATGCTGGTGCATATCGGCCACATCTTTTATTCGTGTATCGACTGCCTGCGCTCGCCTGATTTTAAGCAGAAGCTGCTGCAGGCTGAAAGTCTCGAAGCCAATACCCAGACGGGTTCTGACGAGTATGCGTTGTGTTCGCAAATTTATTTTGACATGGCGCGCGACCTGCTGCACCTGATGATGAGCCTGCAACCGCATATCAAGGAAGCGAACGACAACATCAACTTTCTGCCCAGCCTGCCGCTGCCGGGTAGATTCGTTGCTGAAAGCCGCATTACCCGAGGCGGCCTGTATTATCGCCAGATTCGTCGCATCTTCCTCAACTGCCTGTTGAAGCTGTCGGAACGCTACGAAAAGCAGTTGCGGCATGCCGACCTGCAGAAGCGCCAGCGTCTGCTGGTGGGGCGGCTGTTCAACATCAACCGTATCTTGTATGCCAACCGGGCTTACAGCGAAGAGATCAGCCCGACCGTTATCGCTGACCGCTACCAGAAGTTTCTTGACGTGACGCAGAATTTTTTTAAAGACAAAGACCCGTCGATTTTCAGAATGGCCGCTCAGGAACGCGGTTTTATCGCCAACGATTCACTGCCCGAGAATTTTTTCGTGCTCAGACTCACCGGTAAGCTGTTTAAAGAGATTGACGAATACGTAGCCATTCTCGACTGAGCCGCTTTATTGAAAACCGTCATTGCGAGCGCAGCGAAGCAATCTTACAGATAGAAGGATTAGCTCAGAGCTGGCTTATGCCTACGGCATACCGCTTCGTCGCTACGCTCCTCGCAATGACGATTTTGAAACACAAATTCAAATGTGACAGAGGACTAGTTCTGATCAGGGTTTTCCAGGGGCAGGTTTTCAGCTTCAACCGGCAGAAATTTGCCGGCTTTGTCGATGAAGCCGATTTGTGTGTCTTTGTAGACGATATAGCTGCCGTCGCCGCGTGGGAGAACATGATCATAGATGTGCGGTTGAATCTGCCCGCCGTCTTTGTCGATGAAGCCCCAGAATCCGTCTTTTCTGACGGCGGCCATGTTGTCGCGCATATCGGTTCCTTCTTCGTATTGCAAAGGAATGACGATTTTACCGGTATCGTCGAGGTAGCCGTATTTACCGCGTGATCTGACCAGGCAGCGGTTTTTGCTGACATAACCGACCTGGTCGAAAACCGGGCTGCCTGCCGGAAAGTTTTCGCTGGGGTAGATCAGCCATGAATAGTCACGTTTCAGCAGCACCGCACTTCCCGAAAATTCTCTGTATTCATCGTATTCCGGGCGCACCAGCCATTTTCCGTCTTTGTCCTGAATGCCGTGATGATCGTTGAAGGTGGCAACGCGCAGTCTGATTTTCTGATTATGCTCATTTATGTAGACTCTCGGTTTGTCCGGCGTCCGGCCATGGTTGTCGATTATTCTGACGCCGTTCTCGTCTTCGACTGCCGCCTGATACCACGAAAACTCGCTGACCCAGGAGTATCTGGCGGGAATAACCTCTTTTAAGTGCGGGTCGAGAAATCCCCATCTGCCGCTCTGCGTCTCAAACGGCGCCAGCTCGTTATGGAATTTGCCGATGCTTCTGTAGCTGGTCTGAATGACATCTTTCTGCCTGGTGTTGTACAGGGCCATCGAATCTTCACCAGAAAGGCGCAGATAGCCTTCGCCAATATCTGTTATCTGCGAATAAACCGGCGGCAGCAGCATTTTGCCATTCTCGTCGAACAGCCCCACCTGGCCGTCTTTCCAGGCGATCATGCTGCCGTCGGACTGAAAAGTGATATCAGTGAATTCAGCTGGTAATATTTCGCCAGACTCGAGGCTGACCAGGCCGTATGACCAGCCCCGGCAGACCTTGAAGCGCTTTTGCCCCGGCGCCCGCGCGATTGCATCATATTCGAGTTCGAGCAGGTAACGACCTTTTCTGTCGATCAGGCCGATCTTCTCATTTCGGTTTACTATCGCTGTTCCCGAGGCAAAGTCTTCGACCTGATCGTATTGCACTCTAATGACGTATTCACCTGAAACATCGATGTAGCCCCAGTAATTTTCGTAGCACACTGCCGCCAGCCCTTCATTGAAGCTGTTGACGGAATAAAACTGCATGGGCACGATCAGTTCGCCGTCAAGATCGACGAAACCCCAGTAGCCATCGGCAAAAACGGCCACCCGCCCATCGGCTGCCGGCAACATGTGTTCATAGGCCGCGTAGCCGATCTGCCCGCCATCTTTGCCGATCAGATGCCAGCGCTCATCTTTCTTCAGCGGAAAGACGCCCGGGTTGAAGCCGTTTGTCCAGTCATCGAGCGGGTCGGCCTCATAGAGGTCGGCAGCGTCTATTCCCGGGGCAGAAAATTCTATGGTCATACCATAAATGCCAGCGCCACGCCTGGGTGGCGACCAGACCCGTTCAAAAGCCGGCTTGACCACGTATTCAGCTGAGGTGTCGATGATGCCCCACAAACCCTTTTCTTTGACCGGCGCGTAACCGTGCATGAATCGGCAAACCTTGTCGAACAGCGGGTCGATCTCATAGCCGCCGTCATTCTTGAAATACCCCCAGGGCCCCGAAGCTGTTCCGACGTCGAATCCGAACTTGTCGCCGACCTGTATCGGCTTATACTCCCAGCCCTCGATTCCCTCAAACCTGAATTCAGCTCTGCTGCCAACAAAGGTGATATGCGTTTCCTGCCCACAGCAGGGCAACACCGCCAGAGCGATCAAAAGAAGGGTGCCGTACAATCGTGTTTTGTTCAATGCCAATCACCTCTCAGCCAAATTCTGCCATGCAATTAAAAATAAATAAAGCCGATAGTTAAAAATTGCATAACAGCTTCTGAACTCTTTGCTCGATTGTAAAAAATTGCCAAAGGATCAAAAAGGGGACGCAATGCTGTTCATGTTTCGTTCAAGAGTCGTGACGCTTCTGCTTGTTTTGCTTGCGTTTGCCGGCCATGGATTAGCGTGACAGGGCATCGAGACTGTTCCGCCGCCACCGGTTCCCGGAACTGGCATGCAAGTTCTCTACGAAGACCGGGGGCCGGTTCAGCCGACTGACGTCGAAGCGCCATACGTTGCTGACGAATTTGAAGGCAGGAGCATGGCTGTCGATGTGGGCCGCTGGCAGTTTTCCGAATATACGCAGCTGCAGCTCGACTATTTTCAGTTCAATCACAGCGGTTATCTCAACCGGCTGGTTACTTTTGACGGCTACAATTATGCGCCTGGCTCGTCGCTGCGGGTTCGCAATCATCTGCTGGGAGTTGGCCTTGCACAGACGGTCTGAGAATATGACACCGGTGGTTTGCGGGTGTTGTGCGGTGCCAGATTCAGTCGACTGCACACCAGACTGGAACAGAATTTTGCTGCCGGCCTGACCGGTTCCTTCAAGTATTTCGATCTTGACCGCAACGGTGAGCCAAACCGGCTTTCTGATTTCGATCTGGCCCTGGTACTTGGTCGCGATTACGCCGCTGCGCCAGCACAGCGCGAATGCTACGGCATGCTCGGTTATCGCCATTTCATGCTGAACGATGCGTCAGAAGGCAGCACCTCGCGGGTCGTCTATTCCGGCCCGGTTTTTGGCATCAGAGGCAGATTCTGATATGAGAAAGCTAAATAAAAAATTTGACGTAAAGCTTGCGATAACTGGTTTGTGTTTGCGGATGTTATACTTGCGACTGCATTTCTGGTTTAACAGATGTATTTTCAGGTGTTTCTTTTTTGATAGTGGTTGGCCAGTGATTTCTGCAGGACTTTTGAGAAGTTGATGTTGTTGGCTTCGGCAACAGTGTTCAGCAGGGTCTGTAGCCAATGATTTGAGAAACACTAGATCAGTCTAGTAATTTTACTAGACTGATCTAGCAAAAATTAGTATGCTTGTGGTATGGCTGTTAAATACGAACGTGCGTTTGTGGCGCGACTCGAAAAAAGGCTGCTGGCCGAAGAACCTCTGATTCAGGTTCTTGTCGGGCCCCGGCAGGTTGGCAAGACTACAGGGATAAAGCAGCTGCTCGAGCGATATGCTGCGCCCTTCCACTATGCCAGTGCTGACGATGTTCTCAACTCTGACAGCAGCTGGTTGCTCGAACAATGGCAGAAAGCCATTCTGATGGGAAAAGGCTCGTTGCTGGCAATCGACGAAGTGCAGAAGATTCCAAACTGGTCTGAAAGCCTGAAGGCACTCTGGGACAAAAATCCTTTCGAGCTGCGCGTCGTTGTGCTTGGATCAAGCGCTCTGCAGATTCAGAGCGGGCTGACCGAAAGCCTGGCCGGCCGTTTTGAACTGACCAGAATTCATCACTGGACCTTCGCAGAAATGCAGCAGGCGTTTGACTACGATCTCGAGCGATTCCTGCGCTATGGTGGCTACCCCGGTGCGGTGAGGTTTGAAGACGACTACGAACGCTGGTATGCCTATCTGAAAGATTCAATTGTCGAAGCGGTTATTGGCAAAGACATTCTGTTGAATCGAAAAGTAGGCAATCCCGCGCTTTTCCGGCAGGCGTTCAGTATTCTGTGCCATTACCCGGCCCGCGAAATCACCTATACAAAACTGCTGGGCCAGCTTCAGGACAAAGGAAACACCGATCTCGTAAAATACTACCTCGAACTCTACGCCGGCGCCTTTCTGGTGAATACTCTCGAAAAATATTCGAGCCGGCCATGGCGTACACGCTCATCCAGCCCCAAAATCATTGTTGCCTGCCCGGCGCTTTGCACAATGGCAGCCGGCTTGCCGGCATCTGCAGATTCGGAACAGCGCGGGCACATCTTCGAATCTGCCGTTGGTGCGCAGCTGCTGCAGCTGCCCGGCGAGGTCTTCTACTGGCGCGAAAGCAACGCCGAAGTCGATTTCGTCTACAGGCATCACGAAAAACTCTACGCGATCGAAGTTAAATCAGGCCGGAGTAAGTCGGCCAAAGGCTTGTCAGTCTTCATCGAGCGCTTTCCACAGGCTCGACCGGTCATTCTTACCTGCGAACTTTTTCCGGCTTTCTCAAAAGACCCTCAGCACTTTCTTAACCGGCTGTAACAATCACTTTGCGAACTTCAGAAACCGCTTTTCAGGCGTAAGGCGATCAGCCATTCTGAGCACAGGTCTTCGCCGGGTGGAACCTCAGGTAAAATCGACTTCTCGAGTGCCTGGTCGAGTTTTTCCTGCAGCAGCGGCCAGCGCGCGACAAAACGGCCTGAACTGGCCTCATTCAGGCTGCTTTTTTCGGAAGTGGCCGCGTAAATCTCTACCAGTTCGCTGATTTCTGCGAAGCCGTGTTCTGCTGCCGTTATGTTGACGTCACCGACGACTTCGCCGGTCAGCAGCAGGTGAATACCGGTCAGCGCAACCCGGTAGATATAAAGCATCGGCTTTATCGGGAAATTCCCGGCTTTCTCATATTCCTCACACTTTTTCTGAAAGAAACCGCGGTAATGATGATAGAAGCGCCGCGACAGATAATTGCTTTTCAGCTCCTGTAGCTGTTTCAGCTCTGTGGTTTCGAATAGCTGAAGCGGCGAGAAAATGCGCTCGAGCATGTTGCCGTTGCCTTTCAACAGCAGTCGCAAGGCCTGCTCGATCTCGTTGCTGGTAAAATCGCAAAGACAGCCACGCCAGTTCTGCTCGATGTTTATCGCTGCCTGCGGTCGCGAAAGGCCAACGACTTCGCGCAGCGACACCGCATGAATACCCTTGAGGTCGAGGTCGCTGTCTGGTGCCGGAAACCCGTAATAGTGACTGCCGGTTATCCCGACCAGCAATATCCGGTGGCCGGCAGAGTTCCTGCTGACAAATTCGCGGCCGAGTTCAAGCTTTTCGTTTTCGATCATTCAAGCATTCTCCGATAATTTCGCTGCACAGCAGGTTCAACTCTGCTTTGTCTGGTAATTCCGGCAGGGGGCTGGCAGCCCGGGCCTGCTGAACCTGCTGCTGCGTTCGTTCAGCGTAGTCGATAAGGTCGTCGAACTTCCAGGCGCCCTGTTTGACTGCCAGCAGTTCTTCTCGATCGGGGCGTCTGACGATGACTTCGCCGCTCGTGAGAATTTCGAGAGCCATGCGTAGAAGGCGTACCAGATGCAGCGCGTGCTTGGTGTCATAACCGAACTTTTCTTCGAGCGCGGCTCTGGCCGGATTGCGTTCTCTTTTCCAGGCTTCATATTGCTGCCATTCTTTCTGCGCTGCGCGGTAGCTTCTTTCGCGGTCGAGCATCAGCAGAAAGTTCGGCGAGATTTCTTCGCTGGCGATTTTTCCGCTGTTAAGCAGCGCATCGGCGGCCCCCATCTGATCGCCTGAAATAAGCGGCTTTGCCGGCAGGTCGAACTGCCGGCGTTGTGGCTGCTCGGTCGGTGGTTGCAGCAGCCATCGCCGGTGCGTTTTGATACGGCGCAATTGTGACAGCGCATATTTGCCGAAACTGTCGGCTACCCGCAGCGAAAGAAACTTCTCGCGCGCAGCAAGCAGTTTCTCTGCCGCCGGCGTGCTTACTCTGATACATGTCTCAGGTGCCCAGAGCATCTCAAGTGCGGTGGGGTTGGCCTCTATGGCCAATCTGAAGAACTTTCTGATGTCGTAAAGCGTGTGATCCTTGTTCAGAATCAGCTGCTCAGGCGCTTCCGAAAAGCCGTGATACCAGTCGGCCGGGCCAATGACGATACCCTTTATATCAATGTCAGAACCCGGCCCATCTAGGCCAAAAGCCTGACTGCCATGCACTGCTTCGAAAATTATCTCAACTCCCGGCATTATCGTGTGCTCCGACATCCAATGTTCCCTGCTGCCTGCGCGTCTGCACTTTACTGATTATATAGCTTCAACCGCAAATAAACCATCGTTCTGATTCTTCGCAATCTCGTCATGGGTTCGCCAGCTTTCCTGAATGCAATTCCTTGAAATAATTTGATTTTGAGGAGCCACACTCCTTGAAATTTGATTATTTTGAGGAGTCGTATTACAATAAAGAAAGATGCAATGCCTGGGAGGTATGTATGATCGCAAGGGTTTTTGATAATCTCGATAAACACCTGAAAAAGGGCAAGGTGCTGGTGCTCTACGGGCCTCGCCAGGTCGGTAAGACAACCCTGCTGAAGAAATTTCTGGGCGAAACCAGGCTCAAATTCCGCCTTGATTCCGGCGAAGATATCAGGATAGCCAGCCTGTTCACGAGCAGAATTCCAGAACGGCTTGTCGAATATGCCGGGGGTTATGAGCTCATCGCAATAGACGAAGCCCGGAGAATTCCTGAGATCGGGCTTGGCCTCAAGATGCTGATAGATAACAACCCCGGCTTAAGGGTCATAGTTACCGGTTCTTCTTCTTTCGATCTGGCCGGCCAGGTCGGCGAGCCGCTTACCGGCAGAAAAAAAACGCTTACGCTTTTCCCGGTATCGCAAAAAGAACTGGCTGCTGGTCTGAATCGTTTCGAGTTGAAAGAAAAGCTTGAAGACTTTCTGATTTATGGCTCTTATCCCGAGGTAATCACCGCGGAGAGCCGTGCAGAAAAAGAAGAAACCCTGCGAGAGCTGGCCTCTTCGTATCTGCTCAAAGATATCATCGCATTCGAGCGAGTCAAAAACAGCAGGGTCGTGCTCGATTTGCTCAGACTGCTGGCTTTTCAGATTGGCAACGAGGTTTCTCTGGCAGAACTGGCAAAGAAACTCGGTGTCGATGGCAAGACAGTCGCGCGTTACCTCGACATTCTCGAAAAGTCATTTGTAATCTTTCGGCTTTGCGGCTTCAGCAAAAACCTGCGCAAGGAAGTCGTTAAAAAGAACAAGTATTACTTTTTTGATACAGGCATCAGAAACGCCTTGATATCGAATTTTAACCCGCTCGAGTTGAGAAACGACGTTGGCCAGCTGTGGGAAAATTTTCTGTTCATAGAGCGCCAGAAAAGGCAGACTTACCAGCCGCTGCCCGCGAATAACTACTTCTGGCGTACCTGGACGCAGCAGGAAATCGACTTTGTCGAAGAGCGCGGCGGTATGCTGTCCGGCTATGAAGCCAAGTTCGGCAGCAAAGCGCCGCCGGCGCCTTCTCTCTGGCTTGAGACCTATCCGAAAGCCTCATATGAAGTCATCAACCGGGAAAACTATCTAGACTTCATCATCTGGTAAATGGCTTTAATCTGAGCTGGTCTGATAAGTTTCTACCACCTGAGAAAGGTGGGTTTCGTAATGGCGTGCTCACAATTTCCGTATAATTAGTTAATTTTGAGGAGTTTGACTCCCTGAAATTTGATAATTTTGCGGAAATGTGTGGCGGAAGCTGTCGCTGGGCGGGGCCGTGTCGACAGTTCGTTTTTGCCGCGCCGGTTCTGTTATCATGGTGGGGTCGCCAGATTGCCGAAAGGCGTTGCGACGCTCTCAAAGAACCGGTCTGGGTCATCAGAAACCTTGCCAGCGAGTTGCTCGGCCGCCTCGGTTCTGTGGCTACCGATGCATTGATCGGAGCCCTCGGCGACGACGATTTCGATACCCTGTCGTGGGCCGCTAAAACTCTTGGTGCCGGGCATGACGCAACCTCCGTTCGCAACCTGCTCAACATTTTTGACCATCATCCTGACGATAACGCGCGTATCTGCGCAATCAAGGCGCTGGCCCGCCTCGATGTCGAATTTACCGTCGATCTGCTGATTCTCGGCTTCACCCAGCCCAGCATTGCGGTAAGACAGGCTGTCGTCGAAGCTCTGACCCGCATGACCCGCAGCAAGGTCATCAAACCCCTGCTGATTTCACTCTTCGACCGCGACAAAACCATTTCGTTCTGGTGTGAAAAGACCCTGAAAAGCCTGCAATACAAGGCGCTTTCGAGCGTGTTTACGCTGCTGGTGACGCTCAGCGAGAGCGAAGCCGAAAAGTTCAACAGCTTTCTGCATCAGCTCAAGCCTGAACAGATCGAAAAACTGCTGCAGCGCGAACGTCTGCAACTGGCTGACTTCGACCCTGAGATTCAGCCGGAAGAAGAATTCGTCGCCGTTACACTCAGCGAATACCGAGATCTGCGCGATCTGCTGTTTCAGGTCAAAGAGCAGAAGGGCTCCGATCTGCATCTTGTCGTCGGACTGCCGCCGATGATCAGAATTCACGGCGACCTCACCCGCACCAGCCTGCCGCCCCTGACCGAGGAACGCGCGAACCAGCTTCTGCTGCCGATACTGACCGAAGACCAGCGCCGTTCTTTCAGCGAAAGGTTCGAAATCGACTTTTCTTACGAGGTCAAGCATGTCGGGCGCTTCCGTGCCAATATTTTCCGGCAGCGCGGCGGTGTCAGTGGCGTGTTCAGAATCATTCCAACCATAATTCCGACTTTTGAAGAGCTCGGTCTCGACCGCCGCATTTTCGAGCCGATCTGTGATCATCGTAATGGTCTTGTGCTGGTAACCGGGCCGACCGGTTCAGGCAAGTCGACGACCATGGCGGCCATGGTCGATGTCATCAACAAGGCCCGCTACGAGCTAAACCGCGTCATTGGCGCTTTTCCATCAGACCATCAGGAACAGATCCGCCAGGAACTCTCAGGCGTTCTGCGCGCCATCATTTCTCAGAAGCTCATGCCGCGTTCAGACCACAAGGGCAGGGTGCTTGCCTACGAACTGCTGATCTGCAACACGGCCGTGAAAAACCTGATCAAGGAAGCGAAGCTCGAGCAGATTATTTCGATCATGCAGACCAGTCATGGCGACAACATGCAGACCATGGACCAGTCGCTCGCCAATCTGGTTATGGCAGGCGCATGTTCACAGGAAGCAGTTCTGCCGCATGTTTCTGATAAAAAGGGCTTTCCGGGTCTGATCAAACCGGAAAAGACCGCAGCTGCTCAGACTGCAGTCACAACGCGTCCCTCGATTCCACAACGGCCGGTCACCCGCCCGGGCAGGTAGTCTGAAGCTTTGAAGGATAACAATTTATGCGACGTCTGCTGGTAATCGTTTTTGTGCTGGTTTTGCTCATTGCAGTCGTAGTAGGCGGTTCGTCGATGCTGAGAGAAATGCGACTCAACCGGGTAAATGCGACAATAAGTCGTGCGTTGCTAATCTGAGGGGTCTTGAAGGCGCTGTTGAACTGTATTTTGCCGACCACGAAGTCGCCGACAAATCGGTTGAAGCGGTGAATGACCTGATTTACAAGCGCATGCAGGTTTGCCAGACAAGGCTTTAAGCTCTTAAAAACAACGCCCGCAACAAAGTAGTTGCGGGCGTTGTTTGAAATAAAGCTTCAGAAAAAATAAAAGCGGAGAGGGCGAGATTTGAACTCGCGGAAGGCAAAGCCCTCAACGGTTTTCGAGACCGCCCCGTTCGACCACTCCGGCACCTCTCCAGTCATTTCTTTTTTACCCCATAATCAGACACTTTGCAAGCTTTTCGCACAAATACTTGCGAACAGAAAATCCCTTGGCGGTTTGCTTCGATCAAAGAGACCACCGATGTAGTTTCTTTAAACGAAAAAACCCGCCTTTGTGGCGGGTTTTCCGTTGGAGCTGAACGGGATCGAACCGTCGGCCTCGACAATGCGAATGTCGCGCTCTCCCAGCTGAGCTACAGCCCCTTATCCAAACACGCCGTAACGGGACTCTGGATTTGTGACCTGAACTCCCGGTATCAGCAGGTTTGCCATCGCCACTATACCACTTCTTTGTCTTTACGGCAAAAAAAATCAGCATGATTTTTAGATTGCGCTCATTTTTGTGGTCAGGACGATCGGGCCCTGACGACAAAGGACGAATGCATGTTTTCTGTCTGGAAAATCAGATTTTTGCCGGCGCCGGCAGAACTGGTTCGGGGGGTGGCGCTGCTTTTGGTAAGACAGTGTTACTGCCGTCACGATTGGCTTCGTAAACAGGTGAGAGTATTTCGACACCGGCTTCGGCAAAGACGTCGAGCACGTTGGCGCGCAGGGCCGAATGAGTCAGAGGCAGTCGCGCTGCATTGTTGGTGAAGGCCTGCAGGCGATAAGCTACCGAAAAGTCACCCAGATCACGTTGCAACACATGAGGTGCCGGTTTTTTGCTGATGCCTTCGGTCTTTTCAGCTGCCGCCAGCAGCAGGCGATGCACCAGTCTCCAGTCGAGATCGTAACCAAGCGTCAGATCTACATTCATGCCGGCACCTTCTTCTTTTGCCAGTGTCGACAGATTGATAACCGGCTGTCCGAGCACCAGACCATTGGGCAGGGTAATAACCTGATTTTCAGCCGTTCGCACCCGCGTTACCAGCAGACCGGTTTCGAGAACTATGCCTTCGATCTCACCGATCTTAACCCGGTCGCCCGGCCGGCAGGCGCGCATGTAAATCAGCGCTACACCGGCAACGACGTTGGCGATTGCTGCTGTCGAGCCAAGAGAGAGCAATACACCAAAAAACACCGAAATGCCACGAAATGCCGGAGTATCAAAACCCGGCAGGAAAGGGGCTCCGAGCACTACTGCCAAGGCGATCAGCAGAAAGCTTATCAGCTTGTCGGTCGGATTGGCCCAGTCGCGATGAAAACCCGGCATTGAAAAACGCCCGCGTTCGATCGCGCCCATGACGATATGAACCAGTTTCAGCGCCTGCGAAGTCAGCAGTGCAATCAGCACTATTGCTATCAGGCCCGGCAGCGAAGACCACAGAAAGTAGCCCAGGCTGGTGAGATTGTTGAACAGCCAGCGCAGGCCAGCAGTTGCCAGTCCTCGCGTCGCCGGAAAGAAACCGGTAATCAGAGTGACGTAACAGAAAAAAAGAAACAGCAGAGCAAGGGCGCGAACCAGGCGCAGGAGCAGCAGCAGAAAATCAGACAGCTCGGTCGATGAAAACAGGGTTAAATTGCGAAGTTTCAGCGTGAATTCTTCGCGTTCGCCTAATTTCTTTGTTCTATCACGCAGCTTTCGAAATATGGTCAGCAGCACCACTGTCAGCAGCAGAAAAACCAGCGTTGCAATAAGTGTCTGGTCGATCGAAGGTCCGAATCGCGTCAGCTCGATATTGCCGAAGCGGCTGTCCCATTGCGAAAACAGGTAAGATATAATCCTGGTAGCGTTATCCATGATTTTGCTTCTCCAGTGTCGGATGCAGCCGGTCACACATGGGCCGGTCAGCTGGCTTCCTTCGCTCTATTTTATCTCATATCCGACAAAATGACATCATTGTTGCCTGATCGCTTCAGAGCCTGCAAAAAAGCGCCTCTGCAAGTTGCAGAAGCGCCTTTACAGCAATTTGTGGCAGGCTGGAGACCCGCCGTCTGATCAATTTATTCGGGAATGATGTTGGGCACTGTAACATGGCCGGTGCCGTTGCAGAAGGTGCAGCGTTCGCGGCCGGTGCCGTTGCAGGTGTAGCAGATCTTGTAGACCGGCGTGTTGTTGGGGCCGGTGGTGACGATGTGCCCGGAGCCGTTGCAGCTGCGGCAGGTCAGATAACCATGGCCGAAACAATGACTGCAGTTGACCTGCTTGGTGCCAACCCTGAAATTAGCCTGAGATTCAAAAGAATAGCGGCCGGTCTCGTCAGACTGCCTGACGGCCCAGGTATACTTGCCACCGACCTTGACGTAGCCTTCATCCATGACACAGGCATGGTCGTTGAGAATAACGCGCTCCCAGAGGGTGCCGCCATTGTTGCGGTCGAGCAGGCTGATTGCCGAATAGTTGCCGGCGCCGCTCCACGAAAATTTCGGGTAGCTTTCGCCATAGACCTTGAGCCCGACCGGAGCTGCCAGAACCGGTACGATTGTGGCTGCATCGCCGGCTTTCAGCGTGATGTCGATGTTGCCTTTGGCGAACCACAAAGTGGCTTTGGGCAGGCGAACCTTGACGTAATAATAGGTTTTCGCCAGTTCTTCGCGTTCGATGACCAGCTTACCGTCAAGTTTCAGCGTGCGACCGATAAAGAATTTGCCTTCAGCAGCCCAGTTCTCAGGAAGATCGATGCGGTGCTCGTAGCTTTGCGCTGATGCGCCGATGGCGAGCGAGTGCGCGAAATTCTGGTTCAGTTCCTGGGCTGACAGGCTGTTGGCGCAACAAACCAGCGCCAACACGATGAAAAGACTTACAAATTTCCTCAGATCTGACATTTCTGCCTCCTTGTACAACTCTCTTATTTGCTTATGTTATGAAGCGTTATACCTAATACTTATCGTCAAATTATAGCCATGAACAAGATACAGTTTATCTCTTCTCAGGATAAGTAAACAGACCGGGCGTGTGACAAATAATATGCAAATTTTCTATTACAGATCATTGTGCTGATGTGGTATCTGGTAGATCAGCATGGCGGCCGGTGACTTTTATCGTAACAACCTTGATTCTGCGACCTCGCCTGACGCCATCTTCTTCTCCCATGCTTAGCCGGACTTCAAAAAACAGGGGGCACAGCATGTCGGTTGCTTTGTGACCGGGAATTGTGCAGGTTGGTGCAGTCGCTTGACATCATGGTGTTTCGCGGCTAACATGGGCCCGTTCCAATAATTTACGACAGATTCGCGGCAGCGGTGTGAGGTTTTCGAGGCGGCCGTGTAAAAACTGCTTATAGGTGACAAATGTCTAATTCTGAACGAATCAATATACCATGGCGCACTGCCCTGCCAATGATCTGGAACTATGCCAGAACCAGAATCGGCGAACAGATCAGCGCCGTTACCTTCATAATTTTATACCTGGTTGGCTTCAAAATACTGGTGCTCAATGCGCCACCGACAGATGCACTGCAGATTTCGACCGGTATCGGCATGGTCGTGCTTGGCCTCGCATTTTTTCTGGAAGGCCTTTTCCTCGGGCTGATGCCGCTTGGCGAAAGAGTAGGAGTGCAGTTGCCCCAGCGTTGCAGCATAATGGTTATCATGTTTTTTGGTCTGCTGCTCGGAATTGGCGCAACTCTGGCAGAGCCGGCCATCGCTTCGCTCAGACTGGCAGGTATCACTGTCACGCCCTGGGAAACTCCGCTTCTTTTCCGCCTGCTGGAAATCGACACCAACAGTCTGGTCATGGCTATTGGCATCGGCGTTGGGTTCGCGGTGGCTTTTGGTATGGCGCGTTTTTATTACGGCATTCCGATCAAGCCGTTCATTTTTATCATGGTGCCGTTGTTGCTTGCCCTTTCGGCCTGGTGTCTGCGCGACAAGAGCCTGGCCGGCATAGTTAATCTCGCGTGGGATACCGGGGGGGTAACCACCGGCCCGGTAACTGTTCCGCTGGTGCTGGCAATGGGTATCGGTGTCAGCCGATCTGCCGGCCGACAGGAAGGTGGCGCCTCGGGTTTTGGAGTGGTGGCGCTCGCTTCGTTGTTTCCGGTGTTGGGAGTCCTTCTCCTGGGCATTTTCCTCAACGCGTCCACGCCCGAACCGGTGGCGGTAACCGAATTTTTTGCGCCGACCAACCGCAGCAACGCCCTTATGCTCGTGCCATCTGAAGACAAACTGGCGGCCATAGCCTTTCAGCGTGGCGATGAAACCGCGCGCCGTGCTTATTATGGAGATGATGAAAAGTATGGTCTGGTTCTGCGCTCACTGGCTGATGAAGAGCGCAGGAGCGAACTGCTCGGTCGAATGTCTCTGCAGGATTGGCTTGTGCGACGTGCTTCTTCGCATGAGCGCGCGATTATCGCATCTGTCAAGTCGGTTTCGCTGCAATCTGAAGGTAAAGGTGGCAATCAGTTCGGTGAAGTAATAAAAACCGAGTCTGGACTGGCTTTTCGTGCCGTAATTCCGATAGTGCTTCTGCTGATCGTCGTTCTGGTTTTCATGCTGCGAGACCGGCCGCGTCGGCCAGATGAAGTCGTTCTCGGTATAGTTTTCGCTCTGGTCGGTATGGCGGTTCTGACCAGCGGCATCAGGCTCGGGCTGGCCCCGCTCGGCGATCAGGTCGGCAGGCCGCTTCCGCAGGTTTTCAGAAGCGAAACTCACGAAGAAGGTCGTGTCATACTCGAACCTTTCGAGCCAGAATCAGTTTTGACCGCTTTTACACAACATGGCGAGGCCAGTCGCTTCTTTTATTTCAGAGATCGTGCCGGAACCCCGCGCCCGGTGCCGTTCGAACCTTCGCGCTACGATGCTGAGAATCGCCGATATGAGCATATCGTCGAGCGCCCACCGCTCTTTGGACCAGAGCTGACAATGGTCGGAATCGCACTGGTTTTTCTTTTTGCGTTCGGAATGGGCTATGGCTCGACCGTGGCTGAGCCGGCTCTTAGCGCGCTTGGCAGCACTGTCGAAGATCTGACGGTCGGCATGGTAACCCGCAATGGTGTGGTTCGTACTGTTTCGCTAGGTGTCGGCATCGGCCTGCTGGCTGGTGTTGCCCGCATTCTCTACGGTTTTTCAACCGGCTGGTTGCTGATTTCATCTTATCTGGCGGTTCTGATTCTTACCTGGTTCAGCGAGGAAGATTTCGCCAGCATCGCCTGGGACTCCGGCGGCGTCACTACCGGGCCAATCACCGTACCGCTCATTCTTGCGATGGGCCTTGGTATAGGTGGTGAGCTCAAAGTCGTCGATGGCTTTGGTATAGTTGCCATGGCTTCGGTTTTTCCGATTCTGACGATGCTTGTTTATGGCATCATGGTACAGAGACGCCAGCGCCGGATACTGCAGGCTGACACGGAGGAAACTCATGAAGCTTGAACTTCGCAAAGCGGCCCGCATTACCCTGATGACTCATCATGATCTCAGTGGCAAGGTTATCGAACTCTTTACATCGCTGGGGATCTCGTCAATACTGGTTGAAAACGCAAGATGCGTCAGACAGAATGTTAACCCGGGTTTGTTCGGGTTTTCGAGACTGCGCTTCGACTTCAGTGATTCAGCCAGCGAAATCTATCGACTGACGGTAAGCCGCGAAACAGCAGCACCGTTGCTGTGCCGTCTCATCGAAGAGCTCGATCTTAAAACGCCAGGGCGAGGAGCAATTTATGCCCAGGATCTGCTGGAAGCCAGCTTTCAGGAATTCCCTGCGATAAAGGTTGAACCGGCACGTTCAGAATGTCTGCTCAACGAACTTACCCTGATAACAGGCATTCAGACAAAATCCGGCGGTGGCGAAAATCTTTATAAAGTTGCATTGAAGCTGGGCGCCGGTGTTCCGGTGGTAGGTATCGGTATTGGCACCGGTATTCGTGATCGGCTTGGTCTGCTGCGAATCACGATTTCACCAGAGAAAGAGCTGGTATATCTTATGGTTCCAGGGCATGATGCCAACGGCCTGCAACGTCTGCTCATCGAAGAAGGGCATATCGACAGGCCTGGTGGCGGCTTTTTATATCAGACGCCGATAAGTGGAGGTATCGTTGACCCCCTGCTGCGCATCGGTCGCCAGGAACACGCTGCCAGCATCGAGCAGATCATCGCTGCCATCGACGATCTCAAAAAGAGTACGGCCTGGCGCAAGCGCTTTTTCGGCGTCGAAGATAATGCCGGTAATGCCGGTCCTGCTAATTTTACTCATCGCGAAATCAGCTTCTTCTGCCACGAAGGACAGGGCGACAATTTTGTTCAGGCAGCAATGCAGGCTGGCGCCGCCGGTGCCACCATGTCGCGCGTGCGCACGCTTTATCTGCAGGGCGAAGATGCCGGCCGGCATGTTTCCTGCGAACATGGAATTCTGTGTGTTTCTGATGACATGGAAATGCCGGTTCTGCAGGCGCTTGGCGATATCACCGACACCTGCCCCGAGAAAGACTGGTTACTGCAGTCGGTTCCGGCTACTTCGGTTTTTACCTACAAACGCAACTGACGCTTCTGACAGGTCATTCTCGCAGGCGTTCATGTGTTTGCTGCCACATCTCTCTATTGTGCCTGCCTGAATTGTTTAAGGACGGGTAAGGCCTTTGCTGTCGATCAGCCATTTATAGCTGGTCAGTTCGGGAAGAGCCATCGGGCCGCGTGCGTGCAGCTTTTGCGTGCTGATGCCGATTTCGGCGCCCATGCCGAACTGCGCGCCGTCGGTGAAGGCGGTTGAAGTGTTTACGTAAACAGCAGCAGCATCAACTTCGTTGCAGAATCTGGAGCTGGTCTGCCGATTGTCGCTAATTATCGCTTCGCTGTGGCGGGTGCCGTAACGGGCGATATGCTCCATCGCTTCGTCGAGGCAGTCGACGGTTTTGATCGACAGGCGATAGTCGAGATGCTCTTTGCCAAAAGATTCTTCGCTGGCGGGCAGCAGCAGGCCGTCTGTATATCTGCCGGCCAAAGCATTGTGAGAGCGTTCATCGGCTTCGAGAACGACTGATTTGTCAGCCATCGGCGCGAGCAGGTCGTAAAGATCGCTGAGGCGCGAACTGTTGACGATCAGACATTCAAGGGCATTACAGACGCTGACGCGGCGCGTTTTGGCATTGAACAATACTTTTCGGCCGAGTTCGAGATCGCCGTCAGCGTCGAAATAGGCATGGCAGACACCAGCGCCGGTCTCGATCACCGGCACTTTCGAGCCGTTGCGCACCGAATCGATCAACCCCTGCGACCCTCTCGGAATCAGCACGTCAATGAGACCAACCGCGTTCATCAGTTCGGTCGCCGCCTCGCGTTGTGGTGGCAGTAACTGCATGACGTCGGGCGCAATGCCACAAGATTGCAGGCTTTCGTGAATCAGTTCGGTAATCGCCTGATTCGAGTGAGCAGCATCCTGCCCGCCTTTGAGCACCGAGACATTGCCGGTTCGAAAGCAGAGGGCAAAAACATCGAAAGTGACATTTGGCCGGGCTTCGTAGATAACGCCGACAACGCCGAGCGCAACACGAATCTTTTTGAGATGCAGTCCATTCGGCATGGTGCGCTCTTCAAGAACCTCGCCAATCGGAGATTTCATGCTGGCAACATTGCGCAGATCACCGGTGATGGCTTTGATGCGATCGGCTGTAAGCATGAGACGATCGTAGCGAGGGTCGGTCGTCGGCATGCGCTCAAGATCGAGGCGGTTGGCTGTCAGCAGGTGCCCGCTCCTTTTTTCGGCCCGGTCAGCCAGGTCAAGCAGTACCCTGCGGTTGCATTCTTCATCGACTCTGACCAGCAGACGTGTTGCATTTCTGGCTTTGATCAGCTGTTCACCTGTTGTCATTGCTTTTGTGCCTTTCACAAACGCTCAAGGAAAGAGATAAAGATAATCGTAATGAACCAGCGGTTTGTATTTGGGGTCGGCGAGGTGCTCGTCGGCTTTCTGGCGGTCATATTGAGCTTTGCCAATGCCGATCAATCGCTTTTCGTGATCGATTATACGCAACAGGTCGCCCTTCTTAAAGTCACCATGCATACTGGTAACGCCGGCCAGCAGCAGGCTGGTCGCTTTTTTTGAATGCAGGGCATCGCTCGCGCCCTTGTTGATGTGAACTTCCCAGTTCGTGAAGTCGGCCGAGCAGGCTATCCACTTTTTGAAGGCCGGCCGCGGTGAGCCTGGAACAAAGCGGGTATGCGAAACTTTTTCGCTGTTTCTGGCAAGGTCAGTAAGAATGTTCGGGCGGGTGCCGTTGGCGATATGCACAGCAATGCCAGCCGCTGCTGTGTTTTGCGCTACACGACCTTTGGTCAGCATGCCGCCGCGTCCGAAATTGCTCTTTTTCGTGGTAATAAAGCCTGACAGGTCGGTTGTCGTGCCGGTTATTTCTTTGATGAGCTGTACGCCTTCGTCGCCTGGGTTGCCGGTGTAAATACCATCGACATTGCTGAGAATGAAATAGGCTTCAGTATTCATCATGGTTGCTACCAGACCTGCCAGTTCGTCGTTGTCGGTGAACATCAGCGCGGTAACCGATACTGCGTCATTCTCGTTGATGATCGGCACTATTTTGTGCTCGAGCAGCGTCGTCAGACAGTTTTTCATGTTCAGATAATGCTCGCGGGTCCTGAAGTCTTCTTTGGTGACGAGCACCTGCGCACAGGTTATACCGTGGGCTTCGAACAGCGAAGCATAGGTGGAAACCAGCTTGATCTGCCCGACCGACGACAAAAGCTGGCGCTCAGAAACCGGGTCCTTTTTCGGCAGATGGGTCACCATACCACGCCCCGATGCAACAGCACCTGAAGAAACCAGAATAACCTTTATTCCCTGCTTATGCAGTGTCGCGATCTGGTCGGTTATATGCGAGATACGTTCGAGATCGAGCTTGCGATCAGGTCTGGTTAATACATTCGAGCCAATTTTTACGGTGATTGATTTATACATGCTGGCGGACTATTTGCTGAGGCTCTCTATCTTGTGGAATGAAGTGAGCAGGCCCTTGATCAGCGATGAGCTGAAGCCCTGGTGTTCCATTTCGTTGAGGCCTGAAATAGTTATGCCACGCGGAGTCGTGACCTTGTCGATTTCGGCTTCGGGGTGGCTTTTGCCCTCGATAACCAGCTGAGCCGCGCCTTTGACTGTCTGCGATGCGATTTTGAGCGCCATGTCTGAACTGAAGCCGATTTCGATGCCCCCCTGGGTGGCGGCACGGATAAAGCGCAGCGCGAAGGCGATGCCGCAGGCGGCCAGTACTGTAGCGCCAGCCATGAGCTCTTCGGGTATGAACAGCACGCTGCCGAGTCTGGTAAAGAACTGTTCGACTTCCTTTTCCTGCTCAGGTGTCGCATTGATAGCGGCGAGACAGGTCATCGACTCGCCAATCGCCACTGCGGTATTTGGCATAGCTCGGAAAATCGCATGTTTGCCTCCCGTCAGCTCGACCAGCTTCTTGTTTTCGATGCCGGTTGCCAGAGAGATCACTATGGCGTTGCGGGCAAGATGCCCTTTGAGTTCTTCGCAAACTTCGGCTATCTGATAGGGTTTAACCGCCAGCAGCACAATTTTTGCGTCTTTTACCGCCGCGATATTGTCATTGCCGGTTACGATGCCATCGTTGGCCAGCGCTGCCAGCATATCGGCGCGGCGGCGTGTGATATGAATCAACTCAGGTTTTGCCGATTTTGTGTAGAGAAGCCCGCGCGCTATAGCCGAGCCAAGATTACCACCGCCGATGATCGCGATTTTTTTATTCATTTTTTTTCGCCTTTTTGCGTGTTGCTGGTTTTTTCGTCTTAGTCTTCGCCTCAACGCCTGCGGAATACGGCATCGGCACTTCTTTGACAGCCCGTATAACCGGCAGGATCTTGCTGAAACTCACCGAAAATCCCTTGAAATGCTGTGATTTGAGAGTCGCTTCTTCGTCGTAGATGCCCTGTAGCGCAAAGCTGTTGCCTTTGCGGTAATACAGTGTGGCAGTGCGCTCAATCGGGTGAATCAGCCAGAATTCTTTGACTCCATGTTTTTCATAGAGATAGCGCTTCTTGACCTGGTCTTTCGATGAAGTCGATGGCGACAATATTTCAATGACCCAGTCGGGTGCGCCGACGCATCCCTTTTCGTCGATTTTGTCAAGGTCACATATTACCGATATGTCAGGCTGTACAACGTTCGAACAGCTCCTGGCGGTCTCGCCCGCTTCCGCCAGTCTTACGTCAAAGGGAGCTACAAAAATTTTACATGGCTTATCACCGATAAATGATTTAATGCTGTAAGCCAGATCCAGAAGAAGCTCCTGGTGGGCGGTGCTTGGGGCTGGCGACATGTCGTATACCACCCCGTCGATGATTTCGCACCGCTGCTCGTCTGGCCAGGTAAGGTAATCGGCATAGGTGAACTTTTCTTCCTCGAATTTTCCTGCTGGAAGCGTCATGGCATTCTCCTTGGGGTCAAGCACTGCTGCCGCAAATTATAAGCTCAAATCAGATGTGATGCAAGACCGCCAGACACGTCTCTTATTCGTTTATTCACGGCATTGTTCGTGCTATCATAAGGCTGTCGGAGGGATGTGCTTGGAAATTCTGTTCATTCTGATAGAGTTCTTTGGTGAGTTTCTGCTGCAGGTTTTCATCAGCTTCTTTTTTGAAGGGGCCGTTGAACTTGGCGGCCATTCGTTAAAAAAGGCTCGAAAAAAGCGGCACGAAGGCAGGGTAGCCCGGGCCCAGGCCGCTGGCGAACCTGAACCTGAAGAACCAGAACCCTTCAGCTGGGTTACCTCTGTGATCATTTATGGCGGCCTCGGTATGCTTTCTGGTGTTCTGAGCATCGAAATTTTTCCGCACCCGTTCGTCAGACAGCACAATGCCCGGCTGGTAATGCTCTTTCTGGCACCGACTGTTGTTGGCATGATGATGAGCCTGATCGGCCGGATACGCGATAAAAACGGCGAAGAGCCGATTCGTCTCGATAATTTTTGTTACGGCTTTCTCTTTGCATTCATGTTGAACTTCATCCGCTACTATCTGGCCGCCTGACCCAAAAATATTTTTCTGTCTTTCTGTACGTACAGAGGACTTTTGCTGATTTCTGACGTTTGTCGTTGTCTGCCGAAGGCTGTTTTTGTCGCAAAAATTGTACTAAACAAAGCATCAATTCTGCCCGAAGAGGGTAATGGATTTGTTTGCCTCCTTATTTTTCAGCCCGGGATAATCTCCCGGTCTTTTTTTTACCGGTTCTTTGAGAAATTCATTCAGGCGTCGGAAAGTGGATTCTGCGACTTCGCTACGCTCAGAATGACCGAAATGGGAGCCATCGTCATCCTGGTGAGGTTGATAAAAGGCTGGATAAAGGTTAAACTTGAGCAGGGTTTTAATGATCGGAGAGGCCAGTCTGTAATGTCTGACATGGACAGAATCTTACCTTCTTATCTCGTAAGAGCGCCCGGTGCCGGCTACACTCTGGTGGAACTCGTCGTCGTGGTTGCCCTTTGCGTGTTAGTGCTGACGGTAGCCATTTACCTGTTTGCCCAGTCTGGACTTACCTCGAGAAGACTTGCCAAAACTCAGAACCTGCAGGACGTAACGAACCGACTTCTGTCAGATCTTCGCCGCGACGTGCGTTCGGCAACAGAAGCTACATTTTCTTCAAAGGGCATGAGATTGCTGGTGACAAAACTTTCGCAGGAAGGAATGCCAGAGCAGGTTGAGGTTCTATATCGGTTCAGCGGTGAAGGCGTGACGCGTGAAGAAGATTCCCGGTCGAAGCGGTTCACATTCAGAACTCTGATTGAAGCAGACGATCACTGGTCGATCACGACACTGCATAAGCGCCGCAGTGATGCCGGAGTGTTCGTTCATATCGATGCCCTCGACCACTCAGGAGATGAGCTTTTGCATGTCGTAGAAAAACTGATAACGGTAGACCCTGCCAGTTATTCGCAATGATTCTTCAAGTCAGGTTGTCATTGAAAACAACGCGTAGAAATAACGGTGATATCGGCCATCGGCCAGGCAAATCAGGCTTTACTCTGGTAGAGCTGCTTATCGCGCTGTTCATTTTGCAGCTGGTCATCGCGCCTTTGTATCTGGTTTTTACCTCTACCAGGCAGACGATGTTTAAGGCTGCTGATACGCTGGTAGCAGCCGGTCTCGCCAGTTCGATGATCGCCGGTCTGCGCGAATTGCCAAAGCAAAGCCTGCGTTCACAGCCGTTGACCCGCGATTCACAACTCGTCGCTTCGTTCAGCCTCGAAAATCTTGGCGTGATGCCGGCGCCACCCGAATTCACGCGCAAGGTCGAAATCATTCCGGCGACCTCTGCCGGAAACGAAGGGCTTTACATCGTCGAGGTTCGGATTGAATGGCATAATCGCAATTCTGAGACTCAGGTCAATTATGTAGTCAGAAATCTTTTGCGAGGGAAAGAATGAAAGCGCGAACTGGGATGATTCTGCCGGTCGTTCTGCTGCTGATCTGCATTCTGCTGCTGCTGGCCGGAACCCGGCACTTTTTTTCGCAGCATCAGCTGACGCAGGCTTCGCATGGCGCCGATTACGAAAAAGCATACCATCTGGCGACAGGCGGGCTTGAATCGGTTGATACGCTTCTGATGAAGGCAGTTGATTTTATCAATGACGGTCGCCCGGAATCATTTCCTAGGGTCGATAAGGCGCCGTCTGAGCTCAAGCCGATAATGAAAAGGCTGCTGGGGCCAGACGGCCTGCTCAATCTCGATACTAAGAAGATTCCAATCGACTCTGACCTTTTTAAATATCTGCAGAAAGATTTTGAAAGCTATTCGAGCTTAAAAGTAGAGCTTGAATTGCGGAAACTCGAGAGTCTCTTCGCTTCTTCAGGCGCGCCCGGGCCGATTCCCGACGCGCGTGAAGCGAAGGTCATGGTGCTTCTGCATGCCGAAGCCAGCGTTAATGGCGCATTTGCCAGAGTTTATCGTTATCGTGAGGCGAAGCTGGTTAACATTCTGCCGCCGGTACTTGGTAAATTTGTGCTGTTTCTTCGCGAACAGGGCAGTGCCAATGTCGATACACTTGCTGATTCGATCCTTGGCAAAAATCAGGTAAACGACTCGCCGCTCATGGTGTATTCAGGCGCAGAGTGCAACCCCGCCTCTCTGCCATTAGAAGAAAGCGTCTCGTTTTTTGATCGCCAGGGCTGGGTGTTTTTGGGTTCGGAAGCTCCCTGGACGCTGGGTGCCGGGCCCGGTGGCGGTGATGATGAGTATGCTTCTGCCATGGTCAGCAACGATTTGAGGGTATTCAGCATTCCCGACACCGACGCTCTGTCGACCCGCACTGATATTTCTTATTATTCGCAGCCGGAATATCTTTTCAAAGAGCTCAGAGAACCTTTTTACCGGCAGGTTATGCAGGAAAGCCCTTCTGATGACCTGCTGTCGGCCCGGATCAGAATTTCCGGAAGCGCCAATCGACCCACTCCTGCTGTCGTTCTCGGCAAGGTTATCAATCGCTGGGTTTTGCTGCAGGGGCTTAAAAATGAGCGGACCGGCCTGTATGCCCCTCTGCCCAATATTGGCGAAACACAATTTTTAACGGATATCTGGCCCGGTATGACTGCCGCTTCGGCGCGCCGGGTAAGAGATAACTTTGGCGGCGATTTCAGGCGCTATCGTGAGCGTATGACCAGCATCGTCGAAGAGAGCTGCAACGCTGCCAATCTCAGAGTTCTGGCCTTTTACGATCCCAGAATTTCCTGGCAGATTGCTCTGAACCCGGATAATCTGCCGGCAGCCATTGATTTGCCGGCCGAGTCGGGTCGTGCTTCGGTTGATAACCGGCCGGCCTCATTTTTCAAGATGAACCATGGCAGTTTATACAGCCTTTCCAGCAGCGATGGGCGGCAACTGTTCGCTGGCAATCTGTCGGGATTCGAAAATATCGAGTATCTCAAAGCAAGGGCCGGTTTTAAATTCGATTCGGCGTCAGACTTCTACAAAGCCATTCAGACCGAAAAGAAGGAGTTCATCGTTAAAGACGTCTACCACATCAAAGGCGACCTGATTGTCGACCAGCCGCTGCTTGCCGCTTCTGGTTGTGGCGGCATGATTCTTGTCGATGGTAACGTAACGATTAACGATGCCATACGCGCGCCAGACCTCGAACCTGTCACGATCGTCAGTTTTGGCGGCAGTGTGCGGGTGTCGACTTCGCAACCATTGGCTGTCGCCTTGATAGCCCTCAAAAACTCAGTTTTTATCGAATCTGCAGCTGATATCAGCGGCATGATTGCTGCTCGCGACCTGGCCATGAATCGTCTGGCAAACTTGCAGAAGCGTTCGCTCAGCTTCAACCAGAATCTTGATGTAACTGATGCCGAGATTTACAACCGGGCATTTCGGCTGTTCATGAAGCCGCAGGGGGTGACCTTTGTCCGCTAGAAAAGCATTCACCACGGTTGAACTGATAACTGTCGCGGCCTTGCTCTGTGGCGCAATCGCCCTGTGGTATTACGTTCTCATGCAGGCCCGCATGCAAAGCGGCACCATCGAAGACGAACAGTCGTTTCATGCTTTGAGTGCCAGCCTTGTTGGCGAGCTCAGGCGAGACATTCGCAGTTCGCTGTCTATAACTTCTTCAGCACCGGGCAGATGGGAAATTGATACAGTTTCAACCGACAGAGAATGCCTGCCAATCAGAGAAACCGTAGTTTATGAACTCAGTCCGGATCGTTTGAAGGTTCAGGTCACGAGGAAGGAGAAAACAAAGATCTATGATTTTTCAAAAGCCGCTGATGGAAAAGAAATCAGTTTCAATATCATTCCTTAGTCTATTGCTCATGCTGCCTGCATCGCTGATGCCATCGCAAAAGCTCGAAGCAGCCCAGATCGAAATCGGTATCGCCTCGTCGGTTACTTCTTTCACTGTCGAGCAGCTGAATGCTTCTGGCACCGGCACGCTGCAGTCTTCATCAGAACAGACAATCCCGGCCGCTGTTCCCGGCACGACTGTCGCACCGGTAAGCGAGCCGACTGAGGAGTTGTCGCAGCGCAAGCCTCATATTTTTACGCGACCACAGGCGGTTGAACCCTTGAACCCGAGACCCAACGCCACGGTTGAACAAGTTCTGCAGACACAGGGAACCTCGCAGACTCAGACATTGAGCGGAAAGGGAAGCAAGGAACTGGTTGCTCTGGCCGACGGCGAGGTTTCGCTCGAAGTGTATCTTTACACTTACAGTCCTGCCGATATTGTCGTGCGGTTATACGATGAAGATGGCAATGAAATCAGATTCGACGGGCAGCCGCTGCTGTCGTGGCGGCGAGTTGATGGCTCCTCATACGCTCCGGTTAAATTCAAAGGTGCAGTTGACTCGTCGAGCATGTTTGAAGAATCGACCGGCGACTATTCGCCAACGCCTGGTATTTCCTACAAGGTCGACGTAAAAAGGGGGCAAAAAATAGTTCTGACCACCAGCGGCGGCGCCGAACCGCGTAGCTATGTAAAGGCGACCGGCGCAGTATTCTGACTGATCGCTCGTGACCTGCGTCAGTTCAGCTCGAGAGCCCGCTGTATTTTGCTCCGGTCGAGTCGGGCGGGCCGGGTTTCTGTGGCGTGTCGGTGACCGTATTTTCGGCCCAGATATCTTCGGGCGGCGGCAGCGTCGTGCCAAAGGTATAATGCTTGCGGAAATAGCTCAGCAGCTGGCTGGTATCCATCTTGAAGGGATCCTGCGGGTCGCTGTCGTTGGTGTAGCCGTATGGCACGTCGACCGGCACAATTTGAACGTTTTCTTTGGGTATCTTTTTATACCAGCCCTGCTTTTCTTCCCACCAGAAGTAATCATCAGGGTTGGCTGTGCCATCGGCTACCATCTGCTTGAAAGGAGCGTCTTCCCAGGGCGTGCCCTGGTCAAGCTTAACCCTGATCTTTTTTGCGCCATCGCGCAGCTGCGACATGCTTTTGATGTAGTCCTTAACGTTATCAGACTGAGCCCCGAGATTCTCTTTGTGCTTCATTTCTTCCCAGTAGCCTTTGCCGGTTTTGTTGTTGGTAGTCGAAGCAATGTTGTAGAGGTTGGGGTTTTCCTGCGGTCTGGTGCTGATCTGTGAGAGATAATCGACTCCATGCATGCTTGAAACAAGTTTGAGCAGCGACAGCATTTCGTCGCTGACTTTGCTGGGCTGGACTCCAAGCTTGTAACTGGACATACTCGAAAAATCTTTTTTGGTGGAAGAGGCCAGCCGTGCGGGTGGCGTGAAGCTGACCCAGAGATTGCTGATGTAAGCTTTGCCGGCGTTCGCGTAAATTTTGTCGTAATCACTGTTTACGTCTACATCTGGTTCCTGATTCTGGTTGCTTTTTGCGTTAAGCGCTGCGAACATCTTTTCGATATCATCGACTCCCCATTGTGGCGTGCCAGCAGAATTGAACAGCCCGATCGCCTGTTGTCCGGTCAGGCTGGTCTCGTTTTTGACACTCTTGAAACTTTCGGTCGTTCCGTCGCTTATGGTTTTCATCGGCATGCGATTGATAACGGTTTCGAGAGTGGTTTTCGCAACATAATTGTATACCTTGAAGCGATCATCGCGGTTTTCAAGCTTGAGATCCTTGAACACCGACAACGGTATCTTGGTTATCTGCACCATTTTGCGCAGAGTCTTGGGTGAATAGAGGTCGCCAGGCTCTTTTTCGAGCCAGGCCACAGGTTTGCCGACGATCGCATCGCCGCCACTCGAAACCTCGACCGAAGCGATTTTTCCGGAATAGGGAGACACTACCTGTTCTTCGCGGGTCGACTTTTCGCCAGTAGACATGTAGTAGCCAAGAACCATGATCACCTGACCCATTTTGACCTTCTGGCCAGCACTTATGGACACGCTGATTACAAATTTTTTGCTCTTTTCGGTAGTTCCCTCTTCACCAGCGTTATCCCAGACCGCGTCAGGGTAGATGGGGATTTTTTCGTCGGCATCGATCATCAGCGGGTCGTCGATCAGGTGTCCGGTTGTCAGGTTGTCGGCAAGATATGGCTCAGGAACCATAATAAATTTGCCAAAATAAAGGGCTTTTTCGTCACCGGAAGTGCCGAGTGCCAGAACTCTTATGTGGTCCAGCAGGGCGCGATACTGCCTCTTTGTCTGAGATATCTTCACCCAGATCGAGCCATCGGTATTCTCGTTGCCTGATTTTTGAGCTTTGGGGTGGGGTATCTCGTCGATGAACAGATCCGCTGTAAGCGATTTGTCGTCTTTGAAATAATCGACGAGTTTTTCGCTGTGTGAGCTTTTGAATTTTTCTGCGACATTGGGATTGTTTTCTGGCTGATACCAGCGGTTTTCCATGAGGCGCGCACTCGCGACGTTGAGGGCAGAATAGGCGGCGAAATCCGCTTTTTTGCGGTTAAGCATGCTTTTGACTATGCGCATTTCACTCGATGAATAGTATACGTAGCTGATAACCGCGAGTAGAAGAATGGTGCCAGCGGCAAGGCCGATGACCATCGAAAAGCCTCTTCTCTCTGCATTTGCGCGATTTGCTGGTATAAATTCATTTTTCATAGTTTACCCCTTAATCTCGCGGAATTGACTAACGAAAAAACTTTGCCAGAAGGCTGCCCATCTGGCTTGAATTCTTCAATTTTAAGTTCATATTCGATATAATCAGGCGAAGGTCGGTTGACGTTCAGCTCTATGGCGCCACCTACCAGCTTTTCCAGTCTGGGCTCGCCCTTTTTGCCATTTTTCAGATGCTCGGTCCAGTTCAGCTTAACCAGCTCACCAAACGGGTCGGAAGGCTTGTCTTTTTTGATGAATACTCCGATCAGCTCATACTTGTTATCGAAATAAAGTACCTGGTGAACGGTTTCGAGCGGGTTGTCGCCAGTCGGAAAAAGAAATTCCTGGCTGAGAGCCAGTTCTTCTGCCAGTCTGAAACTGCTCAGGCGCAGATCATGAAGAACATCGAGTCTTTTGGTGGCCGACTGAAAATGCCCGAGATACTTGAACATCGACGCGACTCCGGCCAGCAGCAAAGAGAAAATGCCGACATAAACCATCATTTCGACTATTGTAAAGGCGCGGCGTGAGTTATTCATATTTTTTTCAACAGTCATGGTCACCTGGTGTAAACGTAGGATTCAAGGGCAAAACTGTGCTGCTTTCTGCCGATATGCCATTTGAATTCGAGCTTGATATTCTTGATTACCCCTGATTGCGGCCCCGGACCCGGTCTGACCGTGAGCAGAGCCTTAAAATTCGAAGTTAGCGAAGTTGTGTCTTTGCCTACACCACCGGCAAATATTTTGAGATAGTCCTGAATATTGGGGTTCTCAAGAATTGCGTCGGTGACATCTTTGTCTACCATGTTTTCGATCACCATGCCGTCGGCAAGATCGTTGTGCAGAGAACTCAAAAAACGCTCGCAGATATTCATTGCTACTGTATAGTCTCTGATCATTGCCTGCTGCGGCAGACCGGTTTCAGAAAATACCTTCAGTGCGCCGCCGCCTACAATTGCCAGTATGGCGATGCCGAGAATCACTTCGACAAATGAAAATCCCCTTTTCCTTTTATCCAAGCTTTACTCCAAGTTCGTTCCCTGCTTCTTCTAGACTGCTATATTCCGTCATGTAATTGAGCAGACCTATGGCAGACAGGCCCCAGTGGCACTTTTCCGGAACAGCGCAGACATAGAAGCCAGAATCGCTTTCGCCGATGCCTTCTGATACCATTTCCAGAACCTCTGCCAGAGCAACCGAATTGATCATGGTTACTCTGGTAAAGTCGAACAGAAAACGACGTATGCCATTTTGCCACTGACGCCTGAATTCATCGATGAACAGTTCTGAAACCGACTTCTCAATATAACCGTCAAGCGCAAAAATAAATATGTTGTTTACTGTTCGGTAGCTGACACTTCCTGACATGTCTGAGACCTTTCACTTTAACTGATTTCCGCAAAATGAAGGCAAGGACACTTTTTTCTGTGACCTCCCTTGCAATCAGTGCCAGTTTACAACGAACCGGCTACTGCTGCAATCGTTTCAACCCCAAATTTCCTGCCAGGAGATCAGCCAATTAACACTTGGCGGCAGGGCTGAAAATGCTTATTTTTCAGTTCGCTTCGCTCCGTTGGCAACATTCCACTGAATTTTGCCGCCTTTGGCCAGACCCAGTTCTATCTTGACCGGTCCACCATATTGAGCTCCCTTTTTCTTGAGGAAAATATGCATGCGGTTGCCGTTTGCGTAAACCGGTCGCCACTCAAGAACTTCACCAGCCTGTCCATTGATCCAGATCTTTTTATTGAACTGCTCATGGCGATATTTGGGTGGCAGCAGTATAACTGCAACGCCGCCACGACTGTCTGAAATCGGCTTCCACAAAAAACCACCGCCAGAACCCATTATCGTCTCGCCCGGGGCACCTTGATCAGTGCCACTTTCTGAACCCGGTGCCGCATCTTTCTGCTCGATTCCGGGCCCGGTTATCGAAAGGTGTGGGTTGGCGCTGCCAAAGTCACCTGTCAGATTGAGGGTTACTTTGTCGCCCTTTTTCAGCTTGAGCTTCGTTTTCTGTGCAGTCGGAGTAAAATCGCCGCCTCCGACATTCTGGTTGGACTCTTCGACTTCTTTACCGTTGACAATCAGTTTGGCCGGGTCTTTATCATTGCTTCGCGCCCAGCTGATAACTTTTTCATCGTTTACGGTTACCGATAGTTCCGCGTTTCCATAGGTCTCAAGGCATGAACTGATGGTGACCTCACAGTCAGATGTCGCGGTGTAGGTGTGGCTGCCCTGTTTATCAGACGTCAGGCTGAGAGTGCCCTGTTTGTCGTCTGTTGCGTCGAGTATGTCGTCGACCGATGCAATTTTTTCGTCAGCTGCAGCTTCCTGTGTCTGCGCCAGCGCTGTCAGAGTAATTGACATGAGAAAAATCGCAAAAATTATGAAACTTGTTCGCCTGTAGTAAGTTCGCATGCAAATGTTCTCCCTTTTTTCAGATAAAATGATAATTATTGTCCTTCGCTATCGGGAAATGACAATGGCTCCCTGATCTGACCGCTTACGGGTTTTTCTTCGCCCCGTTCATGAGTTTCTGTGTTGTTTGCCGGTTGCGCTGCAGTCTCCGAGTTCTCTTTGAATTCCTTTATCTCAAGGCCGGCAGAGCCTGAAAGTATCTGGATGCCCTGGCCGGCTTCAAGGCTGCCACTCCGGCTGCCGTCGCGTAAAGACCAGCTGATTTTGCCCTTTTCAACTGCAATATTCTCGCGACCTTCTGTGATTTCTACGCAGATTGTCGTGCCGGTGATATTCATTAGCAAAACAGGCGTCGTTACTCGATAGCCGACGGCAGACGGCCGAAAATCAATGGTGGCGCTGCCGTTGTGTATATTGATGGCTCTCTCGCCCAGGCTGAATTCAAGAGCGCCCTTGATGGTCATCATCTCCTGATTCTGGCGGCTCAGGCAGATTGTGCCTTCGAGCAGGCCAACCTTCTCGTTGAGCTGCAGAGGTATGACTGTGCGGTCGATAACTGTTCTTTGCTGTGAAACGAGCATCAGGCCATTGCCGCTGACTGTTGTGGCGGGTTGGGTTGTCGGCGCGACCAGCAGCAGAATCGCGCCGGCAACCAGAAGAACCGTTGCTACAGCCAGAACTGGCCGGAAAATGTTGAGCCATGTGTTAAGAACAGATAGCGGAGATTGCTGTTCGGCTGCTTTAAGTTGAATGATCTCCTTGCGTATCTTTGAAAATATGCGATTTTTGCTGTCTTCTGGTATTTGCGCCTGCACTGCCAGCTGTTTTATCAGCTTGTTGTGGTTGTGCAGCAGTTCATTGCAGCTGCGGCAGGATGATGAGTGGGCAGCAAGGAACGCTTCGTCAGAAGTTGCAATCTTTGAATCGGTCAGAAGATCGATAAAGCGTTCACATTCCCTGTTCATTCGATGCTCCTTGTAGAGACTTGATGACTTTCATCACCATGTTTCGCAGAGAACCTTCGGCCAGACCGGTAATTTCAGAAATCTCCTGATAACTGAGACCTTCTATTTTCTTGAGAATGATGACCTCTTTTTCCAGCGGTTTCAAAGTATCCAGCATGGCGGGGAATTCGTTTGAGATCTGATGATCTTGCACTATAGCAATTTCTTCGACGGGTTTGCCTGCAATTGCTGGCGACCTTTGTTGCTGCCTTTGTATGTCTACGCAGACGTTGTGGGTTATCCTGCTCAGCCATGCGGCCAGTTTGTTTCCCTCGAACCTCGGCAGTGCATGCCATGCTTTCAGAAATACCTCCTGTAGAGCATCTTCGGCCTTCTGTCTGTTGTTCAGAGCAGCCCATGCAATCGAGTAGACCAGCCCTGAATGACTGTTAAAGAAAACCTCGAAGGCTTTTTCTTCCTGCCTTCTCAGAGCAGCGACAGCTTCTTCAGTCATTTCAGGTTTGTGAGATGTCATCGATCTATTCTTTCTTCTGCTTCTTATAACGCCTATTGTATTAGTTTTGTCATATCACTATAACACTTTTTTATTTGCTTGAATCAACGATCCCTGACAAGGGCTGGTTTTATTGCTCTCGCGCAACTCTGTCTTGAAAAAAGCCGGTTCTGAGGATATACTTCATTCACAATACCATTGAAGGAAAAGCACTTTGGCGGGGAACATCAGCTACAGGTTCGACAACAGGTTATTTATCGCAGAGATAACCGGATATGCTGAGTTGAGTCTGATGAGCGGCCTGGTTGGGGCTTTTCGTGAAAAGCTCGACGAGGGGGTTGGTGAGTTTGTTTTTGATTTCGCAAAAATGACCCAGATAAATTCTTCCGCTCTCGGTGAGCTTCTCGAAATTGTCTCACAGGTAATGGGCTGCGAAAATCTGCGTATTTTATTTTGCGCAGTTTCGCCATCATGCCGCCTGGGCATGGAAAGCCTCGGCATATTCAATTATGTCGAAGAATTTTCAGACCTGTCCGAAGCCCTGCAGCATCTCAAAGTCGCCTGACATAAATTCGTAATCTGATTTTTAATATGCTAGAATCAACTCAGGCATTTCATTTAAGAGTGGTTTTGGGTGACTTTTTTGAGAAATCGACAGGTTGTAGTCGGTAGAATATTGGCTGGATCAGCCAGGTCCGGTTATATTCTGTACCTGCTGCTGAGCCTTCTGCTGATCTGGGCGATCATGACCTTCGGGCTTACCAGTTACAAAAGTGGTGCTGTCAACCTTCTCAGCCACACTTCGCAGCAGAGCCGCCTGATCTGTGTCGCCGAAGCCGGCCTGAATGAAATCTGGGCGATTGCCAGAACTCAGGCAAATGATAAGGCCGGCAAAAACGCCCCGACCCATTTTTTTCACATTTTCAACAGTGTTTTCGACCAGAGCAGCGCGAACGTTCCGCCTTTACAGACATTTTCGCGTGAGCGAACCTTTGCAATTAACGATCTGCCATACGCCAACATCCTTGCGGCCGAGATTTCCGGCAACAACATTGAAGTCAAAGGCCACTGTCGCGTCTATTTCACCAGGCTTATCCGCAGATCTCCGCAATCCTTTACCGGCCATATCGAAGTGTTGGTCAATGCTGTCTCCAGGTCTGACCGGCAACAGTTTGTCGAAATCAAGGAGCGCCGTGATTTTAAAATAATCGACACCCGCGATCTCCTCGACCAGTATGCGCTCTTCGTCAAAGATTTTGGCTACGATTACAACCTTAATCAGCGCAAACTCATCGTTGAAGGCCTTGGCCCGCAGGTTCTGTCCAGGGTCTATCTTGGGTCGCGCCATGCCCCTTCTTACCCGGCGTTCAAGAACATCAAGGGGCCGGCTCCCATATACTTTGATTTCGATTTTCTGCAGAACAGCGCACTGATTCCCGCTGTTATCAAAAATTCACATTCTCCGCTGCCGCCTGGCGGCAGAGATATACCATCGTCCAACGCGACCACAAGGTCTGCCAGTTCAGGCAATTTTTTCTGGGCCGTGCCGATGCCACTTAAGTTCAAGCCGATTTATGACCGCGGCAATTTCAGCGACAATGATTTTTATTCGGTAAAAGCTTTGCAACAGGGCTATTACAATATCTTTGTCAAACCGGCGATGAAATCGGGCAGCAGTTCGCACTCGCTGACGGCGTTGATTCTTGACGACTGGCAAAGTTGTGGCGGCGATTATGCCAGTTCTCAGGTTTTCAGAATGGTAGTTGCGACCAGCATCGATGCCTGGAACTACCTGTATGGCTATACCGATGCCGCCCACATCTGGAAGGGATCCGAATGGACCACTTTTGCTGATAAGCCTGAGTTTCGCGGGCTCAGCGACTATGTCAGCTTCATGAAGGATCATCATCCTGAAAAAACAGTGGCAGGCAGCATGCCCCGCATCTTTGGAGCTACCGACGGCCAGCCGGTCATTCTTGAAGGCAATGTCTTTTTGCGCTTCTTCAAGCTGGCCTTTTTTGATGAATTTTCAACGACTCTGGCTCTCGGTGGCCGGTCTAATTCGCTGAGCATGCCAGCCATTCCTCTGCTTTTTCAGTTGCCAGGGAGTGTCAAGAGCTTCTTGAACCGGGAAGTGCTGGTTCATGGCCTGGAAAAGCAGCTGATGAGTCGTGAAGTAGATGAGATTCCGGTTAACAGCCTGTTTGGCGATGGCCTCAAGCTTCTGCCGCTTGGTGTAAACGCGCCCGAAAACTTGTTTCCAGCGATTTCGGTCGATTCTATTTCGTATCGTTACAAGAATGCTGAACAGTTTCTTGCCGAAAATACGATACGCCTGGCAGATGGCAGCAAAAGGCTGCGTATCGATGGCGTTATGTATATCGAAAGAGGCGATCTCGATATCAGCGAATACAATTCTTTCTCTGGCCAGGGAATGATCTGGATCGGCTTTCGCGGCACTGTCAGCCTTGGCGATCTTGCCAAGTCGAAACCATCTGATATTCTCAAAATATTCGCTCAGGATGGCAACTTTTTGATTAAGAGCCGCAATCCTGAAGTGAAGATATCGGCTTCGCTGCTGGCTCTGACTTTTTTTGCTGACCCGAAGCGTAATCGTGCTGCTCTGGTCAACCGCGGCAAACTTCTGCCTGACAATCATGCGGTCGAAATTACCGGCAATCTGGCCGTCGATTACTTTTTTCTGCTCGACAAAAGTTACGGAGTTCCGGCCGGAAAGAACGTTTTGATCAAACATGATCCATTTCTGCAGACTCCAGTATATCCTAAATGGGCTACTATTGGACCCGTCAGAACCTCTTACAGTGTGAGCGCTAACCACGAAACCCGCTTTTTCAAATGAACATGGATACAGCAAAAATTTCATTGTCAGAATTGCAGATCGATGCCTTTATTGAAGAGCTCGGCTCGGAACAGATATTGATCCGGCAGGCAGCGATAGCACAGCTGCAGCAGTTTCTTGACCATGAAAAGGTTGTCAAGGCTCTCACGGCTCATAATCTGGTTGAAATCAACCCGGAATGCCGCAGAGATCTCGAACAGATTCTTAAAATGGCCAGATCGTCATCTGTTTCGCTGGCTGCTGCAGACGGTCAGGCCGACAATGCGGCCGAAATCATCCGGCTCTGGTTCTCGACAGATGCCGGGCAACTCTCTGCTCTTGCACGCCGTGCCAGAAGACTGCCCATAGAAGACCAGGCAAAAATATTCTGTGAAATTATCGACCGGGCGCCTGAACCTGCGCGCATTCTGCCGGCTCTCGATTTCAGCCCGTCAGCGCTGGCCACTGAAACAGTGCTTGTCCGTCTGGAAAAGCTGCTGACGGCAGACAGCATATTGCTTAAAATGCGTGTCACATCACTGTTGACGCGCATCAAACCGGTCAGGCTCATCAAATATCTGCCCGGTCTGCTTGTGCACAAAAATGCTCTGGTTCGTCTGCCGGCGATCAAGGCTTTGTATCTGCTTTCCAGAAGCGAGGCGGTGCGTCTGCTCAACGAGTTGATGTCTTCGAGTGATCTGGGCAAACAGATGTCTGCCTTTACTTTTCTTTTTGTACTGCCCTTCGAAGACACCGGCGATATTCTCATCAGGCTCATCGAAAGCGGAAACCTGCCATTCAACCTCGATCAGGCGATCAGATACCTCATTTACAACAATCCTGACAGCAAATTTTTCAAACGCCTGGCAATATCCTGGCTTCTGCATGGAAAAAGGATAACCGCCTTAAAGAGCTACTGTGAACTGGCAGCTCACAGTCTGGTTGTAGCAGGGCTAACCCCAAAAACGCAGCAGGAACTGATTGACGAAGCCCTTGCTTCTGCCCGCGAATTCATTGCGCGCCACACCACTCATCGTGAAGACCAGCGGCCAGCTGTCGTCAGTGAGATTGCGGTTGACCTGAAAAATCAGGAACTGGCCCGGCTCGCTGGTCTCGAAAAAATGACCTCTGCTGATGAAGAGCAGCTGCTGGCTATTTGCAAAGGCCTCGTTGAGCCCTCAGAAATGGCTCTTGCAATCAGACTGACTGGCAGACATAAACTCGGTTCGACGCCTTTTTGCGATTGGCTAGAAAACCTGGTTGAACATGATTCTCCCGAGATTGTTCTGTTGGTCGTTGAAACACTGCAGAAGATTGGAAAAGCCCGCTTGCTTGCTCATCTGCCGGTACTGGTTTTTCATGCTGACGCGGCTGTGGCGGAAAGCAGTCTCAAGATTTTTGCTGCATCCTGGCCTGACAAGTTTATCGAAAAATTGAAACTGTGGCTGAAAGACCGTAACAGCAAGGTTCGCGAGGTTGCCAGCAAAGGTTTGCTGGAGATCGAGTTTTTGCAGGCGCTTGAACTGCTTATTGCCTGTTTCAGAACCTGCACCAGCCCTGATTTGATAAAATTCTACAGTCCGGTTCTGTTGCTTAACCCTGACCGCCTCAGTGTCTACAAGCTCAATAATCTGGCCGGCAGAACATCTGGAGAAAAGCGAAAGGTTCTGGCCGGGCTGGCAGAATCTATCAATACCGAGCTCTCTGAATTGGGCAGAGACGCCAGCTCGTCGGGTATCAGCTCGCTGATCAGTGAGGCTAATCTTCGCGAGCAGTGGTTGATCATTCTCGCCAGAATTCAAAAGATTACCTATGAAAATCAGTCTCTCGATTTCGGCGATCTGATACAGACAAAGGCGGTAACTTTTGTTCTGGTCTCAATTCTGGTGCTGGCGCTGCTTGTTTTTATCGCCAGATTCGAGTTGAGTGCCCCAACAGGAAAACCAATTCCTGTCGCGGTTCCTGAAACAGTGTATTCTTATGATCTCGGCCAGAGACCGACAGAAATCACTGACGACAAAATAGCCCGTTCCTGGGATTACCAGTTGCCTGAGCCGGCCACTCCGCCGGAAGCGCTGTATCAGGCGCTCAGCCTGGAAGAAATTACGGCGGTCTACGAAGAATTGATTGCAGAAGCAGGATCATCGCCAGAAATACTGCCATCGGCCGGTGATATGATAAGACTGGAGGCTGAGTTTAACCGGTGAAAACTGTTATCAAACGCCAGACTGTTCGACGTTCAGCTTTTACCAGAGGCTTTTCGTTGCCCGAAATCGTGCTGGCGGTGGCCGCCTTTGCCATACTGGCATTTCCGCTCTATCGGTCGATGCAGACGGTGCAGACCGATACCCGCAAGAGTATTAATTATTTCAGGGCGATGGAACTGGCCAACGAAGCGATCGAATATGTCAGGCTGCTGCCGGTCGACAAAAATTTTGAGCGTAATGCCGAGGGATTTTCTGGCAGCATTCTGGTCGAACGTGCTGATTCTTCGTTGGAAGCAGCTCGTTTGATGACTGGTGAGCATCCGCATTATCGCGATGATCTGGCATCGAACCTGCAGTATTCAAGTCAGTATAATTCTGCTTACTTTTATCGCACCGTCGAGGTGCATACTCTGAGTGGAGCGGATTATTCCGGACTGGTGCGAAAAGTCGTGGTGACCGTTTACTGGGACAACAGCGTGTCTGTTACCAATCTGCACGATCTTACCCGTAAGACCAGCAAAGTAACTCTTGCAACGCTGGTAACAGACTGGAATTCTCAGCCATGAAAGAAATATCGATTAACCGACGAACCGGCGTAACTCTTATCGAGATTGTCGTTGGCACACTGATTATCAGCATTGTTTTTTATGCTGTCAGCAGCTTTGCCAGCAATATGGCGTTCAAATACAAACACGGTTTTGTCGATCTCGAAAATTTTCGGGTAGCGCATCAGGCTGTCAATATGCTGCGGCGTGACTACAAGATGGCATGCCCTTATATTACAGCCGGCGATGGAATCGAAGAAATGAAAAAGTTTCTGTTGACGCCACTGGCAGTTTCCGCCGGCGCCGCCCGATTTGTCGGTGCCAATCGTCGCATACGTGTAACCTCGCAGCAGCTGGTGTTTTTCAAATTTGCCGACACAGGTTTCAGTTCAGATCCGGAGCCAATGGTAGAGGAGGTCGAATATCGGTTTGACTCTGATTCGGGTTGTCTGATCAGGTCTTGTGGCGGTCAGAGCAGTGAGTTCAAAGGCTTCAAAGAAGTCGAGTTCAAATCTTTCGTTCATGAAGCCAACCCGCATGTGCCGGTTTTATGGGCAAAAATAGTACTGTCGCATGAATACTATAAAGACAGCGACAAGCCGCTAGAGCTCACCGTGAGTTTAAGCAGCAGTTTTGTCGCAGATTCGATCAATCGCAGCGACTGGCAATACCGCACTTTCCACAAAATAAAATAGAATTGTCAGTTATATGACGAAACGGCAAAATTTTACGTTATGAATTTTGAAATCATGAAAAGGGGGATGGCGAGATGACCAACAGACTCAGAAGAAACTCATATCTTTCATGGTTCCTGGTCTTTTCACTTATGATGCAGCCGTTGCTTTTCGATGCGACACTTCAGGCTGCCGAAGGAGATGCTCAAGTTAAACAGGTCGAAGAGTCGAATACTCAGACTCAGAAGGCCAAGACCGATATAGATGCAATAGATACTTCTAAATGGACAATCAAACTCAGCACTCTCGATAAAATCGGTATATCAATCGGAAACTTCTTCAAGAAGGGCTTGAAAGATAAGATAAAAAAGGCCCAGAAAGAGCTGGAAAAAGCAAAGACCGAATTTACTGCGAGCAAGACGAAAGTCGGAGAGGCGGCGACAAAGTCAGATAAAGCAACCGCTGACACCAAAGCAGCAGCAGCCAAGTCAGATTCTGCCAGCACCAAAGCCAATCTGCAGGCAGCGGCGTCAGCAACAAGTGCTGCTCAGACGGCTCTGCGTGGCGTTGGCGAAATGCTGCAGGGAATTTCGACCATCCTGTCGGCAGCAGCAATGGTTATTGGTCTTGCCGGCAAAGGATGTACCGCTCTGAGTGCAATTCCCTATGTTGGCCCGATCATTGGAGCGGTTGGCGTAATTTTGTCCGGTGCTGCCGGTCTTTTAACCAAGGTTGCTGCCGTAATCAAGGTGGCTGGATTGGCTGTTATCTCAGCCGCCAATGCAGCACAGATCAGTGAGACTGATTTCAGCAAGTTTGCCAGCGATGCTGCCGCTGCCTGGAAAAATTCTGGTAACGAATACTTTGCTTCAGCAAAAAAGACCGGTGCTGAAGGCTCAGAAGAGGCTGCGGCAGGTTCGGCAAAAGAAACGGTCAAGGTTGATCCCGACACCGACAAACCGGCAGCGCCTGAACCGACTGCCGCAAGCGATGTCGGTGTGGATAAGGGCGAACTGGTTGTCCCGGATGATAAAGACAGTAAGGCTTCCGGAAACGAAGAAGTTATCGAAGAGCCAGTTATGCCAAACGCGAATGAGCTATGACAGACGCGCCGAAGGCAGAACAACAGCGCATCATCAGAGAGCTTGTTTTCGACATCTCTTCTGACGAGCCAGGGCTGAGAGCGAGGGCTATCCTCGCTCTCAGCCAGTTTGCCGGTTGTTCAGGGGTCGAAGAGGCGGTTCGGCTTCGCTACGAAGTCGAGACTGATCCGGTCTGTCGAAAAAGCCTCGAAGAAATTCTTGACGCCTGCACTGCAAAAGCAGATGGCTCGAAGATACGCCTTACCGGCAGAACCTACGCAAAGGAAAACGCTAAACCTCAGATTACCAAGTCTTCGCCACCGCCCGTCATCGATAATCCGCCCTTGCCAGAAGCTGACCAGCCCCTTGTTTCAGAGCCAGACGGCTCTGAAAATCAGACTTTGATCGAAAAACCATCTGAGTCAGTATTCCCAGCCTGGCAGACAAAGCTCAAAGAGCAGCTGGTGCTGGTATTCTCAGAGCGGGTGGCGACATCGACCCCGGTTCTTGCTGTATTTGTCGTGGTACTGGTCTGCCTTGTGACTGTAATGGCATATAGTATAATTAGAAGTAGCGACAGAATTACACCGCCCGTTCGTGTGGAGCAAAAGGCGGTTCCTAAGATCTATGGAGGCATTCAGACAGAAGATGTTGCTCCTGGTCAGCTGATCAAAGGAACTTTGAAGGATTATGAAATTTTTGGCCAGAGCTGGCTGTTTCTGTCAGACGATGATCGTCATTTCAAGCTGAAACTGGATAAATCGCCAGGGTTTTATAAGATCGAAGATAAACTGACAGTGCGGGTCGAAAGCTGTACCAGAAATTCACGTGGTCAGGTTATGATCATCGGCAGTTCTGTGAGTTCTGAATGAGGTGAAGATGGCAGACCGCTTTGAAAACACCAGGATTCGAAAACGCCGTCAGGCCGTATCACTGATTGAAGTCATGATGGCGGTGGTAATTTTCGTGCTCGGGTTTATTCCGCTTATGCGGCTTTTCTCTGAGAGCGGGCTTTCGCAGCAGCGCATGCTGAGAGACTTCCCTGTGACTCTTAGCATAGCAGAGCGCGTGCTGATGACCATCGAAAACGAAATCGAAGAGGGCCGTTTCGATATCGCCATGTTCGACAGCGGTGACGCAAACGGTGTTGATATAACCGGGACAGTTCTCGAGAACCGAGAAGTGAGCGCTGCCCTTGAAAACTTTTATGGTGCTGACAATCAGAGCGCAACGCAGTTCATCGCTCATTGCCGGGTTCTGCTCTCTTCGCGTAAGACTTCAGACCCGAATCTGATCGAAATTACCGTCAGATTTTTATGGAACGACCGCAATTACAAAACAGACAAGTTCACACATCAGGTTGTGCTGCATCTACTCAAGAATAAGGGCTGAGCGATGATAATACAAAGATACGACAGACATGGAATGAGTTTTGTAGAGATCTGTGTTTACGCTGTCATTTTTGCTCTTTTCATGGGCCTGGCGACTGGTGTCTTTTTCTGGGCCAGAAAATCATTCACAGCAACCCAGAAAATTGGTGATCTGCAGGATCTGAGAATGGCCTCGATTCACATTAACAATGAACTCTCCTATGGTAACCGTGTTTTGTTTCCGCCAGTTTCTAACAAGGTTTACAATCAGATTCTCTTTAAAAACGATCGTAATCAGCTGTTGGTATTTTTTCTCGACAAGCAGCAGAGACTGAATTTGATAAATTATGAAAACTATAAGAACAACGACCCACGTGGTCTCAAAGTAATTGCCAATCGGGCGATCGAATTTCTGGTCGAGCGCCCTGATGCTCATCTGGTCAAATACAGCGTGCGTATCTGCGACGAGAACGGCAAAGAAAACGTCATTGCCAATGCCGTTAAAATGCGCAACACTGAAACCAATGAGCCGTGGTAAGGAACAGGAGATTGATCATGCGCAATAAAAGAGGAATCGCGATTCCGACTGCTCTGGTTCTGATTACGGTGTTGCTGCTGTTTTTGTCGGCCATGATGAATTTTTCGAGCCATGAGCTGGGCAATGTCAAAGACTTTTACGAAAACAAACGGGCTGAATATATGGCATATTCAGGCCTGAACTGGGCAGAAGCACAACTGATGCGCAAAAGATGGTGGGTTAATGACGGTTTCGATATCAACAACAAGGTAGCCAGGCCCACTGGCGGAGCGGTTGTGCATGAGTTTTTCGGGCCAGGTAATGGCAAGGCTTATGTTATCGCCGAAGAGTTCGAATCTGCCAACCCCTCGCCGGTTCAGGGTTACGACAAAGTTCAGCGTCTCGATCACATAAGAGTCTTCTCGGTAGGTGAATACAAAGGCGAGAGGGTTCTGGTTTACGGCAAATTCATTATGAGTCCCGAGCCCTTTCTTAACTCAGACAGCACTGAAGGCGCTGACACCCAGGTTTCGGCGCCATCAGGTGACACTACAGCTCTGATAAGGGTTCCGCAACCGTGGTCGCAGGATGGCCCGGTTCCAACTCTGCTGGTTGTTACCAAAATCAACAACGCCGTTGGCGACAAGGTTAACCCCAACACCATCATTGCTGAGGTCGAAGGCGATCCTTCTGACCCGATCCAGATAACCATGAGCTGGGACGTAAAAGCCCCTGCCTACGGAACTCTTACTAAACTGAATTTTACCGTCGGTCAGCAACTGACTGCCAACGCGGTGTTTGGCGAATGCAATGATGAGCTGATGACTACTGTCAGATCAAACAAAACTCTCAAAAAGATGGTGCGGGTTACCAAAATCATGGATCGCGCGATTACCGGGCTCGATCTGACTGACTTCGAAGTAAGACGCAAAAAAATCGATCAATTTATCAGCAAATTATCTGATGAATACGTTTTGAATTATGCAAAGAACCAGCCACATGTTGAAGAGCTGGAAAATACTTTTGGCAGCCCACCGCTTGGGGCGACGGTGGGTGTCGAAGATGTATTGAAGCGCCTCGAAAAAGTGCCGGGAAACACCTCGCTGTCTATTCAGACTGCTGGAAATAAATTTCTTGAAGAGATGATCGAAAAGTGGGTGATGCCGGGCCTGACCGCACCTCAGCGCGAACAGTTTCCCGGTATGAGCGAATATCATCTGGCGATCGGCAAAAGCAGTCCGCGTGCAGAGATTCTCGAAGTTCTTGCGCATTTCGGCCGGCTCGACGATATAGTTACCCGCCCACAGCGATTTCCTGAGCTTTATAAGATTCCTTCGACCGAAAAATACAAGTCGATCATGAACCTCACTGACTCAGGCAAATCAACTTCTGATTTCATTCATGATGCGACCTTTCTCAAAGATGCTGCCAGAAAGATAAAGATTGTGTTCAACAAGGGAACTCCATGGGACGACGGCTACTTTCAACAGAAGGTCGCGAATGGTGAAATCAACGCTGCAGATTACTGGTATTGGCCCTCGCGTGGAGGCTGGTACACCAAGCCCGAGATAACTATCACACCGGTCGAAATACCCTACAATTTTGTAAATAAATCGCCAGACAAGCCTTTTACCATGGATGTTGGCTACGTGCTGAATTATCTGCGCAAACATTATGACGAAGGTCTGGCGGTTCCACCCGGCGGTACGATAAGGCTGCCCAGCGATCAGCAGGATACCCCGCAGAGCCCCGGTCCGCCTGATTCGACCGGTGCTTCTTACAGTGGCGTTTCTTCTTGAACTGCCGGCTCAATTACGCCGGGTAATCAGCAGGCAGGTGACATCGTCGTCAAAGCTGCGGCCTCTTTTGTGCTGGTTAACACCGGAGAGCAGCGTAGCGATTGGGGTGTTGTCGCCAAGATGAGGCGTTTGTTCGGATAAAAAGGCATACCAGGCTTTATAACCGTACTGCTCATTCTGCCAGTTTAAGGCCTCGACGATACCATCGGTGTAAAGCAGCAGCGAGTCACCAGCCTGCAGCGTGCAGCTGAGACGATTGAGCGGCAGGTTTTTTATTACGCCCAGCGGAAAACCTGCTTTTGCCATTTCCTTAACTGCGCCTTCACGGCTTATATGCAGTGGCGGCAGATGTCCGGCCAGCACGATGTTTACTTCATGAGATTCTACATTCAAATGTCCCACGGCCATAGTCATGAACTTTTTCTTTTTCACCAGTTCAAAAATGATCAGATTGAGGTTCTCTATTACAGTATCAGGCGTTACCATGCTTTTGTTTCTGAGCAGCTGAATCGTTGTTTTGGCCATGACGGTCAGAATCGCTGCCGAAAATCCGTGCCCGGCAACATCGCCGAGCATGAAAATGATATTGCCGTCAGCAAGCTCGAAATAGTCATAAAAGTCGCCACCAGTAGTATCACAGGGAATACACATGCCTCTGACAGTATGGCTGGTGGTGCTTATCGACCGATGCGGAAAAAGTTCGGCCTGAATTTTTCCGGCGCAGTCTGATTCGGCCTGAGCAATCTGCTGCTCGACCACTTCGACGAACCTGTTCATAAGGTAATTGCTTAACGAGACACAAGCCCAGGTTATGAAAAGGCAGCTGAGAGGAGCGAACAGCAAAAGTGCGGCTGCCAGATGGTAAAAAGCGAAGACAGCTGCAGTATAAATTGACAAAGACAGGATTTCGTGGCGATAATACCGGCGGGCAGCCAGCAGAAAGCTGGTTAAAAAGCCGGCCATCATCAGTAATATTCTTATTGTTGCACCACTTGATGGTTCTGCAGTTCGTTTGCTGATGAGAGTATCGTAAGCTGCTGCCAGAATTTCGGGCCCGGACATCAGGCCGAGGCTGGTTTTGTGGTAATCATGCAGCGCCTGCGCGGTGGCTCCCAAAACGACTACTTTGTCTTTAAGAGACTCTGCATTGATTTTGTTCTCTAAAAGATCCTGCGCACTGAATAAGCGAATCCCCCCCAACTTTCTGGCGAATATGATCTGGCTCGTCTCTGGCATGTTTTCGAAATCTGACATTCGCATTTTGGTTGCAGCCGCCTTGCGTGCCAGTTTGAGCAGACAGCCTTCTTCGGCCATTTTTGCATCATGCAGCGAAAATCTTCGTATAGTCGCGTCGGCATCGATAAATGAGTGAATGTAGCCTTCACAAAAGGCGACATCGCGAAACTGCTTCATGCTGCGATAATGCCTTTTCTGTCGACCACTGCTGGTAATGTCTTCTTCAACATAGCTGATCAGGGCTACATGGCCGGCTTTTTTTATCGCCTCTTCGAGCGCCCGGTCTCCTTCGCCATTGCTTATCTCTTCCGGGTGCTGAAAAACGATGTCGAGCAGAATTGCCCGCGGCGAATATGAGCTGATTCTGCCGATCAGGCTGGCAAAACGGTCACGCGGCCAGGGCCAGCGTTTTCCTGATTCTTCAAGGGTTTCGGTGTCGATGGCAACAATGGCTATTTCTTGAGAGGGCGCGAGATATCGGGACAGATTGCGCTGAGCGATGTCGTAAAATACCTGGTCAAATCTGTCGGTTTGATTTGTCCAAATCAGTATCATTGCGATAACCGCAAACAGTCCGGCTGACAACGCCGCGCGTCTGCCAGCAGATAACTTCAGAAAAAATTTTTTGAGGTTAGCAACGTTTTCGTTCAGACGACTTTTCATAGATTTCCGTTCTCTATCTGATTTTGTTATAATACCTCACATCTGACCAATTTTTGTAATAAAGAAAAGCGCATTACAAATTCGGCTTTTTCAGCGTTATTGATGTTAGTAGGGTAAAGGAGGACTCAACATGACATTATCAGGTAAAAAATTCTGCTGCATAATGGTGGTGTTGATGACATTTCTCGTTGTTCTTTCGGGATGTGGCAATGATGCCGCCAGTCTGACAGCAACGGTCCAGGCCGTTTCTGGTAAGGTCGAGATCCGGCAGACAGCTGCAGCAGCCTTTAAAGATGCCGCAGTCAATGATGCAGTCAAAGCCGGTGGCATAGTCAAAACAGGCGAAGAATCTTTTGCAAATCTCGTCATCAATGGCCAGGGCACGGTTGAAATAAAGTCAGACAGCATGTTTGAGCTTGAGCCGGGCAAGGATTATGTTGCTCAGAATTCTGGCATGGCGATTTATAAAATCGAAAAAAACAAGGGTGGTTTCAAGGTTAAATCTCCGCAGGGAGTTACCTGCGTTCTCGGCACCAGATTCATGGTCAGAATACTGGATAACATGACTGTGGTCGGCGTCGAAGAAGGTAAAGTCTCTTTTACCGGTAACAACGGCGAAACTCGTACCGTTGAAGCAAAACAGAAAATTATTGCCGACGATAAAGAGATTCGCCTTAGCCCGACTCCATTTGATGCTGCTGGCGATTCGTTCAATTATCTCAAAATCGACGGCAAATGGGTGCCGAAAGAATAATATTATGTCTCGTGCTTACTTTGCCTCAGAGACCAGATCGCAGGCTACTACCGGGTAACCCAGTCTGGTGACGCTGTAATAAAGTATCTTGAAGTCTCCCTTGAAACCTGCTGTAAAATCGCCGGGAATGGGAACCTTGAGTTTGTATACCTTGCCATCGAGGCCGGTCGCCTTCCATGATCGGTTGATCGGATCATAGCTTTCGAGCTTGAAAATCTTGTGATCACCTGGTTTCAGCTCGGCTGCCGGTTGATTTATCTCGAATCTCTGAGTAATCGTGGGGTCTTCGGGGCCCTGATTCTCGACCAGACTGTTATCAGGCCAGAAGGTATAGATAAACAGCATGGTCGTTACAATCAGTGCTTTGGCAATATGCCTTTCGGCAAAACTGATCAGAGAATCGGTGAGCAAATCATTTTTTGAAATGTAACGGATCTTGTCGAGACTTTGTCGCAGCTCATTCCATTTGACCTGAATTCCAGCTGATAATAGCGAAGAAGTATCTGTTGTTGCGCCATCTTTTTGAGTGGCAACCCCAAGAGCCTCTTTCAGCTCATTTACGATTTCTTCAAGCAGTTCATGCTTGCTGCCGCGGCTTTCGGCTGACATGAGTTCAAGTTCGAACAGGGTGATGTGGTCGGGCGAAATTTTGAAAACTGGTGCAAAATACTTGATCAGAGAGATGCGATTTGTGTTTCTGAAGATTTTAAGCAGAATATCTCGGGATGTTTCAATTTTGATCTGCAGCAGGGCATTGATGGCTGATTTCCATGAGCGCTCCCTGTCTTCATTAAGCCAGCTGTTGATCTGCTTGAGCAGACCCTTTAAATTGTGCTTTCTGAAAAGTCTGATTGCCTGAGTGACAATCATTTCGTTCTCGCTCACGCTCAATACTGGCAGATGTGGCAATAGCCGGGCCGGGTTGAGTTCCGCCAGAAGTTTGATTGTCAGCAGACTTTCTCTGGCAGGCATGCTTTCGAGATTATCTTCAAGCCATTTGATAGCCTGCGAATCAGATGGTTTGAACTTTGTTATTAGGTTGAGGATCAGTTCGTTAAGGCTGTCAGGCTGCCTTTCCATCAACATTCTGCGTAAAACGACACTGTCTTCGTTTGACAAGTTCGATTTTGCCAGCATTTCCTGGAGTTTTACGGCATTGGCGTTGCCGCTTTGCCCTGTTTTGGCCGGCACGACAGGTTTCTGTGGCGGTGTTTGATCTGTTTTCGCAGGCTCAGCTGACACTGTTGCAGTTGGCTGGATTGGTGCCTCGACCGATGCCGGTTCAGGTTCTCCGGTTACGGGAGCTATTTTTATGCCCGAGCGGTCTTTGATGTATTCAGAGACACGTTCGAGCGAACTGCTGCAGAAGGCTTCGATGTCTTCATTGATCAGTCCGGCTATGCTAAGTGCTTCTGCTGCTTCGCGCCTGACCTTTATCAGCTCAGGTATGTCGTCGCCGCGTAGAACCTGCATTACCGTCAGTCTCTTGAAGAAGTTGGAATCAGGGTTGTTCGCCACCAGATAGATTATCAGGCGGTAAAGAAAAGGATCTTGCAGAGAGCCGCTGTCTATGAGACTTAGCACGATATTCTGCACGTCTTCAAATGGAAACAGCAACAGAAAAGTGCTTGCCGACTTGCGACTGGCAGTATTGGCAAAAATCAGCTCTTCCAGAAGTCTGAGTGCGTGCTTTCGCGAAATCTTGAAGAGAAATCTGATCGATTCTGCCCTGATCATGAAGTTCTGGTGCTTGAGCAGTTGTGGCAATGCTCTGGTCAGATGGTCGCGCCCATGTTCGGCCAGAAAAGGTATCAGTCTGATGACGAACAGCTGATCGCTGGTCATCAGCATTTCTGCAAGAGTGGTAATTGTCTGCGGTCTTCTGATCAGCTCATGCTTGAGCGAAAATATCGGAATGAGCCTGAACATTTCGCTCTCTTCGCAGATAAGCTGTCGTATCGTCAGTTCCTGCCGGTCTGCTGGCAACAGAGCAATTTGTCTGATCAGTTCGGCTACATTGTTCAACTCGCGCGAGCGCCATTGTTGCAGCAGTTCTTCTGAACTGGCAACCGACGATGACTGTCTGGCCAGCGAAGGTTCACTCTGACTGGTCGAAGACAGAAGTGATTCGATCATGCCTTTCAGGTAGGGATCGCTTTCGGTTTCGGCGGCAGCTTTGAGTTCTGCTCTTACCTTGTCGCTCTCGATGTGGTGATGCAGCTGAAAAATGGCAAGTTCTCTGATAAACTTTTCATCAGATTTAAGATCAGCCAGAAAAATTTCCAACAGATAATGGTTGTCTGAATTCTGCATCATTTCGTTCTCACTTGCCGGTTCTGGTGAATGGTAGATTGGCCAGACTGTAGAAATTGAATGTTCAGTTACTGGCGAGTTCCGCTGTCCAAGCCTTGAAATCGTTTTCGAACTGGCGAATACTGAGGCCGGTGACGGTGTTCAGTGCTTCTTCCATTTCAATGCCAGTTTTCAGACTGTTGATGATCTGTCTAGGGGCAGCCATGGTGCCGTTCTGAATCAGAAAGCGTGCGTAAAGTCCGGCAAGTTGATAGGCTTTGTGAACTCTTTCAAGCGATTCTTTGCCGAGTTTTCTGATTTCCTGAAATTCTTTTTCGAGTTCTTCGATATCCATGATTTCGTGCGGCGCCGGCACATAAGGCTTGAATTCAGTGAAGCCATCGTCTTTTTTCTCTGAGAAAACCGCCAGGCCTTCGTTGAGCCAGGTCGGGCAATGCCCGCCGCCCATGATGAAGATTATGTTATGGGTGAATTCGTGTGTTACCAGTTTGCGCGCTGGCAGCCTGGTTTCGGGTTCGGTTCGCGGAAAGCTGTCGGCGGGCAGGGTCATCGACTTGCCGCCCGTAGCAAATCCGCCGGCCCATGAGGTTGGGCTGACTTGTTCGAATTTGATCGGATCGAGCACCAGTATCGAGGTGCGAAAGGCCGGTATGCAGGCGAGATCACCGGTTACCTGCAGATATATTTCTTCAAGCCGGTCATCGATCAGTTCATGGGTGACATAGGTGTAGGCACTGTCTACCGGCGTATAGATGATGAATCTTCGGCCGGCTCGCATCATCATGGCGTTTTCCCGGGCCATGCGTTCCAGGTTTACCATTACACGTTCGCGCAGGTCGCGTTTTTCGGGGGTTTCGTCGTTTTCGAGCAGTTCGCGCAGGGTTTCCCAGCATGAGACCTCGCTGGCTTCCTGCTTTAATGCCTGATGGCACTCAGCCAGTTTTTCGAGAATCTTGAGTTCTTTGGGCTTGAGTTCATAGGCGCGTTTCAGCCTCGGAATCGCCTGGGTATAATCACGCTTGACGTCGGCAAGGTATTCGCCATGCGCCAGAAACAGCTCAAAAGAGTCTGAATAAAGCATTTCGGCGAGAAACAGCAATTGTCTGTCTTCTTCTGGCATGTCGGTCACCGGTTGGCCCTTTAAAACCGGTTCTATCGCTTTTTTAATCTCATCGATCCGTTCTTCGGTGAACCCGGCCAGTTCAGTTTCGGCGGCTGGCAGACGGCTTCCCAGGCTTATTATAATCAGAAATATAGTCAGAAACAGGCACAAGGGCTGTTGGTAGTAATTTTTCAGCATGAAAACCTCCGCTGTATTTCTTCTGCTATCAGTGTACCCCGTGGTTCGAAATGTGTCAAACCGTCACACCTTAAAGGGTTTCGTTGCGTTTGCTGGCGGAATGGCTTATTTTGAAGAAAATAAGAAACAGCGCAGGTGGGCTGAGTATGTATGTTAAAAATCTTCAGCAACTGTCTGACCAGACCGTGAGTCAGAGCTGTGCGCACCTGCGTAAGGCGGCTTTGTTGGCTTATAACTCAGCTCTTGAATGTGTCGAGCCAGCCAAACTGCTCAAATCAATGCTGTCGATCGATGATAAAATTCTGAAGATCGGCGAAAGTAATATCGATATTGGTGCTGGCAAAGTCTATGTCGTTGGCGCTGGCAAAGCCAGCGGTGTCATGGCAGGTGCGCTCGAACAACTGCTCGGTGACAGGCTGACTGCCGGTTGCGTTAATATTCCGCATGAAACTGACTTCAGCACCAGGCTGATTTCTCTCAACCGCGCCGGGCATCCGATACCTGACGATAGCGGGGTAGCGGGCTGCCGCCGCATCATTAAACTGGCAGATGCGGCAGAATCAGGTGATCTGGTGATCTGTCTGATTTCGGGGGGCGGTTCAAGTCTGCTGCCGCTGCCCGCTCTAGGTGTTTCTCTTGCTGACAAGCAGGCGGTGACATCGTTGTTGCTTAAGTCAGGCGCATCTATTGGTGATATTAACGCTGTGCGCAAACATCTGAGCGGCATCAAAGGCGGATGGCTGGCACGGCGGATCTACCCGGCCCGCCCGCTCAATCTCATTCTTTCAGATGTTATCGGTGATCCACTCGAGGTCATTGCTTCGGGCCCAACCGTGCCGGATACCACGACTTTCGCCGATGCAGTTGCTGTTCTGCAACGTTACGACCTGTGGCATGAAGTGCCGGTGACAGCAAGAGAACGATTGTCTGCAGGTGTTGCCGGTCTGATTGAAGAAACGCCAAAACCGGGCGATGTTGCTTTTACAGAAACTGTAACCCGGGTTGTCGGCAACAACTGTCTGGCGTTGGATGCTGCCGGCAAAAGTCTCGCCGCTGCCGGTTTTAAAGTCGAGGTTGTTAAGGAACCCTGGCAGGGTGATGCCTGCCAGCTTGGGCACAATCTCGCAGCCAGAGCTGTTGCAGCTGCCCGCTCTGCTTTTCCTGTAGCGGTCATCATGGGCGGCGAGGCAACCGTAAAAGTCTCAGGGCGTGGCAGTGGCGGCCGCAACCAGCAGGCGGCGCTGGCCGCAGTACACGACCTGGCCGGCTATGAAAATCTGCTGGTCGCTGTGCTTGCTACTGACGGTATAGACGGGCCGACCGATGCCTGCGGCGCTATTGTTGACGGAACCACTCTGGTGCGCGCCCAAAAACTCGATATGAAACCAGAGACTTTTTTGCAGAATAACGATTCATACAGCTTTTTCAATGCCCTCGGCGACCTTGTTCATACCGGCTATACCGGCAGCAATGTTAACGATATCTATATGATCCTGTCTTCCGGTTCTACAGCCCGGTAATTTTTACTGAATGCGCAGAATCTCACAGGACAAGAATTGTTCGTGAGATATGACTCCAGCTGAACATCGTTTTGGCTCATTGTTGAGAAGTAATTTTTTATAACCAGACAGTATTGCTTTTTGTAGATAATTTGTGTATAATCTATTTATATGCAAACTAAAGGTTAAAATGTTTATGAAAAACTCAACGGGTTGGCAGGAGTTGTCGATAGATATCATCAAGCAGGGTTTTACTGAAACCCGGCAGTTCTACGAGTGCATCATCTGCGGTCGCGAGATCGAAAAGGGTATGATTTACAAAGATGGAGCAGAGTTCTATGAAGCGCGGCGATTCATGGAACTGCACATCACACGGGCGCATGGCTCTGTGTTCGAATATCTGATCGGCCTCGACAAAAAGTCGACCGGTTTCTCAGAGCACATGTGCAAACTGCTGCGCTGTTTCTACAACCGCTTGCCGGATGCCCAGATTCAGCAGCAGCTTGGTATCGGCAGCGCATCGACTATTCGCAATCATCGATTTGCGCTCAAAGAGAAAGAAAGGCAGGCTAAAATTCTTATGGCTGTATGTGAGCTTATCAGAGAAAACGAGGTGTCACCGGAAAAGTATATCGAACCGCACGCGACCGCTACCATGGTTGATGACCGCTACAAAATCACTCTCGAAGAAAACGAAAAAATTCTCAGGAAGTATTTTCCAGACGGTCTCGACGGGCGACTGAGCACCTTTTACATCAAGGAAAAGTGTAAGCTGGCGGTGTTGCGGCACATCGCCGCCAGGTTCGAACCAGACCGCAAATACACGGAAAAGGAAGTCGATACGATTCTCAAGCAGGTTTTCGACGATCATACGACAATCAGAAGATATCTCATCGAATACGGTTTCATGGGACGTACTACCGATTGCCGAAATTACTGGCTGATGTCAGTATGAGTTTCTGACGTTCGTTGTCCTTAAAGAGAGTGGGCTGTTGCAGCTTTGCAACAGCCCACTTCGTTAAAGAGCTAAATAAAACCCAGGTTATGCCCGTCTGAAACCGCATTCACCACAGAATCTCGCGTCAAGCGGCAATGGCAGCCCGCACTGCGGGCAGCAGGCCTTGTCGCCGGGGGCATCTTCCAGAGAGAACACGGTGAGCGATTCGCTGCCTTTGACTGTAACCCCGAAACGCTCTTCAACCGCTCCTGGCCAGTCTGGAATGTTTTCGTAGCATGAGCCGGTTATCAGCACTTCTCCGGGTTTGGCGATATGGCACAGACGCGATGCGATGTTGACACCATCACCAACTGCGGTAAAATTAGAAAGTTTGCTCGAACCGACATTGCCGACGATCACTTCCTGAAAATTTATGCCAATGCCGACACCGTATTCAGGAAACCCTTCAGCAACCCATTGTGGCATCTTGATTTCGAAGGCACGCTGAATCTGCATGGCTGCCTGAACAGCAGCCAGGCTGGGGTTGACATGAATATTCGGGGTGCCGAAAAGCGCCATGGCTGAGTCGCCCATAAATTTGTCGAGAGTTCCGCGGTTTCTCAGAACAATTTCGGTGATCAGGCCAAAGTAGCGGTTCAGCAGTTCAACCGTCTGCTCAGGCGTAATTGTTTTGGCGAGCGCGGTAAAATTACGGATATCGACGAACAGTATCGCGATCTTTTTGCGTTCGCCGCCAAGAGTGATGCCTTCCGGGTTTTTTTCAAGCAGATCGATGACTTCTGGTGCAACCATGCTCGAAAAAAGTTTGCGCATCTTTTCGAATTCGCTCTTTTGTTCGGCGAGCGCCTTGGTATTGCTGAGTACCAGCCCAAGCAGAGTCGCAACCATATTTACTGTGTCGAGATCATCTTCACCGGTAAAGACATTACCTGCATAGTTACAGATAATTATCAGCTTTTCAATGTTGCCGTCGACTCGTACCGGGCATGCAATCTTGCAGTCAGAGATAACACCGCGTCGTTCGAGGTAGGCGAGGTCATCCTGTTTGCGCAGATGAGCAAGGCTCAGCACTGCGCCTGTCTCAGAGACGTATCCGGGCATCGAGTCTTCGTTAAGCGGAATAATCGGGATTTCATCTTCTTTGAAGCCGACATGGTGTTCGGCTACCCAGCCTTCGTCTGTTCGTCGATAAATTGCGCCTTTTTTGATCCCCAGCGCAAGATCGAGCAGATCCCAGCAGCGATCGAGAACGTATGTGTCTTCAAGAGTGCCGACAAGAATCTTGAGGCGTTCCATGAATGCGTGTGTCTTGTCGATTATCGTCAGATATTTCTGGTGATGCAGTGTTTTTTCATTTTCGCTGAGTTTCAGCTGGTTTTTGAGCGTGACGATTTCGCGGCGCAGGTCTTCGAGTTCCTTGTTTGAACCGCCCCCACGCAGACTGTCGAGAAGTCCCATGTTTATTTCTCCTCGAGGAATTCTGGTGGCACGTCCTCATGCCGAACCAGCTTTCGCTTGATAAGGTCTTTAACCACTGTATTCATCGGAATGCAGCCAGATCTCTGACCAAGTCGCATGACCGAATGAATCTCATGAATCTTGCGTTGCCTGATCAGATTGCTGACCGAGGGAAGCATCGGCAGAATTTCGTAGGCGAGCACGCGTTTTTTGTGGTCGGCCGAAGGCAGCAGCACCTGCGACAGCACGCATTTAAGAGAACTCGAAATCATGAACCGGATGTTGTCGCGCTGATGTGACGGAAAGATATTGATCATGCGGGTTATGCTCTGCACGGCGTTCGAAGTGTGCAGGGTGGCGACGACGAGATGCCCGGTTTCTGCGGCTTTCAGGCAGGTTTCAACGGTTTCGAGATCGCGCAGTTCGCCGATCAATACTACGTCAGGATCCTGGCGCAATGCCGAGTTCAGGCCGGTATGAAAGTCAGGTGTGTCTTCGCCGATCTGGCGCTGGCTGATAATTGACTTGGGGTATTTGGGAAATACATATTCAACCGGGTCTTCAATTGTGATTATATGCATTGCATGGTGGCGGGCGACCAGGTCGATAAAGCTGGCAGCGGTGGTCGATTTTCCTGAGTTGGTGGCTCCGGTGATCAGTATCATGCCGTTGTTGATCTTCAGCAGCGTATCAGTTACTTCCTGCACGAAGCCGAGAGTGGCCATATCAGGCGGTGCCGGCGGCACGAGGCGACATGAGATGGCCAGGCTGTTGCGCTGAAAGAAAATATTCGCTCTGACTCTTATAATGTTCGGAATGGTGAACGAGCAGTCGATCTGTCCTCTTGCCTTGAAGGCCTTGCGCTGGTTCTCATCGAGCAGCGAGATGACCAGCTGTTCCATCTCTTTGGGAGAAAATGCCGGTACATCCATGCGCCTGATCTCGTTGGCAACCCGCATGATGGGCGGAAAAGCCGATTTTATATGCAGGTCATAGGCGCCATGCTTGAGTGCTTCTTCGATAAGCGGTTGCAGCAGATTGCTCATAACAGTCCCTTCCTTTCGAGTCTGGTCATGAGAGCTTCAGGCTCAGGGCTGTATGGAAAGGCCTGTTCGCTGGCAATCAGCTTTTTGACGATCAGGTCTTCAAGTGCAGCATTCATCGATATCATGCCAATATCGGCGCCGGTTTCCAGAAACATCGGAATCTGTTCATGTTTTTCGCTTCTGATAAGGTTCGACATGGCAGGGGTGTTCAGCAGAATTTCTCTGACGGCTACCCGCTTGCTGGGCTCGTCTTTTTTGGGAATCAGGGCTTGAGATACAATGCCGATAAGCACTGCAGCCAGCTGATCGCGTATGAATTCACGGGCATCGGTCGGAAAGACGCCCATGATGCGCGCAATAGCCGATGCTGTGCTGCTGGCATGCAGCGTCGAAATGACGAGATGTCCGGTTTCTGCAGCGGTAAGAGCGAGTTCCATCGTTTCCGCTTCGCGCATCTCACCGATCAGAATGACGTCTGGGTCCTGGCGCAGAGCGCCGCGCAACGCTTCCGGAAAGCTCATGAAATCGCGTCGCAGTTCGCGTTGCAGAAATTCGGCCTTGGCATCGCGAAACAGAAATTCGATCGGGTCTTCAAGAGTGACCACGCGCACCTGGTAGTTTTCGTTGATGAACTGCAGCAACGCCGCAATTGTCGTGCTTTTGCCGGATCCGGTCGGGCCGCAAAGCAAAAATAGCCCTCGTCGGCGCTGAATTGAATCGACGATAACGCTGGGAATCTGTATCGAATCAATTGTTGGCAGATCAAAGGGAATCTGTCTGAAAACGAAGGCAAGAGTGCCCTGTTGCAGAAAGCAGTTTACTCTGAAACGGCTGACTCCTGGCACTGAGACTGAATAGTCGACGTCTTTGCGGGCATCGAAAATTCGCCGAATGGTGGGAGTGGCTGTAGATTCAAAAAAGCGGCGCAGTTCTGCGTCGCTCAGAGGCAGGTTTGATGATATCTGAATCGTTCCGGCAACTCTGAATACCGGTGGAATTCCTGAATGCAGGTGTACGTCTGAAGCACCCATCTTATAGCCGAGTTTGAGAATATCGGCAAGTTGTTCATCCATAATGAGGCTCTCCCGGCTGATACCAGCCACACAAAAATAGTCTCTTCACCTATCGACAAGTTGCACTCGAATCCGAATATCGAAGAAGAGCTATGCCTCTGCCATGACATCTATAAAACGTTGTGACTGTACAATATGTTGCACGAGTTCTGCAGCAATAATGCAGATTTATGAAATTTTTCCAGAAGTAGTTGACACATTTGCTAAAATCGGTTAGTGTATTAGTAGAGTAACACACTAAAACAGTAAAACACAAAGTCCGGTGCACAGGAACAAGTGTTGGCTGTTAACAGGAGAGGTTACCGGGATTATGCAAATTATTCTGTAAGGAGCGCATTATGAGGTCAATATTATTCAAGGACTACCTCGAACAGAGAATGTACTTCCTTATCATTCTGGCGGTGGCAGTGGTATCACTGCTGCTGGCCTCCTGGTTCAAACAGCTGGATGCTGGCATTGCCATGTTCCTTCTCTTCGTTCTGCAGGGCCCACTCTTCATCTATCTTGCGGCCAACCACCAGATCAGCTCCGAAGTGAACAACCGCACCTTTCCTTTCCTGTTGTCGCTTCCGGTCAGTCGTGGTCGACTCTGGCTCGCCAAACTTCTTTTCGCTGTCGCTTACGCAGCTCTTCTTTATGTCTTTTATTTCATTCTGGCACTTCTGTGCGGTATGTCACCGGGCGACTTTTTAAAATTTTTCCGCTCCAGCCCGGCTCTGGCTGCCGGTGTTCCTCTGGTTATCATCTCTTACGGATATTTTACCAGCATGTTGCCGAGAGGATTCGCCACTATAGCTACTCTTATCACTGGTTCGCTGGCCGTTGCCGTTGCCAGCAGCCTTCTTACGGTAACCACGATAAATCTAGGTCTGCTGACAGTTTTTCTGGTTGTTGTTTTTCTGTCGCTGTCGCTGATCGTATTCATGTCTGATCGCACCATGACTTCGCAGATGCGAGGAATCAAGGGAATTCTGCTGCTGCTTGTCGCTGCCATCGCGCTTTCTCTCTGCTGGTCGCTGCTGGGCGCCTTCGCAGAAAGATCATGGCAGATCGATGAAATCAGCAATCCAAGCTGGGTTCCGCTCAATGGTGGCCGCCAGATACTCTGGCGTGTATCAGAAATTCCGCGCTGGTGGGATATCGTCGATACAAACCGCTATTATTCGCGCCGACTGCTGGTTCAGAACCTTGAGACAGGTGGCGTAAGACAGCTGGGCAGTCGAATGAGCAGTTTTGTTGGTTATGAGAAGATAGCTAATGAAGGCTTTATCAATATCAACCAGGCAAGTTTTTTCGCCGGGCTATTGCGTGGTCTCGATGATACGATCTACGATCATCATGGCAATCCTCTGGTTCAGCTGCCGTCTCCGGCGAGAGACAAGCTCGACTGCTGGAAACTGATCGATGACAGGCGCTTTATCTATGTTGAGACAATCAAAAACGGTCAGAGTGTAATCACCGAATTCAATCTCTACGAAAAAGAGCGTGGCAACAAGGTCGTGTTCAGTGTACAGAAGGGTTTTGATTTCAGAGAATTCATCGTTATGCCGGCACAAGAGGCTGGTAAGCCTGCAGATGTCTATATCTGCGGCAAGTCTGACGAAGCCAAAGACAAGCTTACTCTCGTATCGATTGCTGATGGTAAACGCACTCTACTGCCGGTCGATCCTGACGCCGAAGTGGTTGCCGTCTGCAGCGATTATATTGTTTTCGATGTTTATAACTGGGATAGAGAAAGTAAAACCGGTAGCCACATGTTGGTCGTCGCCTGGCTTGACGGAAGAACCCGTTATCTGGACCAGATCAACGAAAGAGTGGAAGTTGCCGGTATAAACGCAGCCGGTAAAATCGTTGCTGCACTTTACCTGCCTGGAGATTCGGCTTATTTCAATTCAACAATGCAGAGTTTGATCGAGATCGATCCTGACGGCAACACTAAAGAACTCTTCCGGCCTGAACAGCCTGGTCGTATAGATGCCATGCTGACAGAAAGTCGCGACAAGGCTTTTGTATTCTATAGTTCACATAATACAAAACCCCTTATCTGCAAACATCTGGCGCTGGATTTTACTACCGGCCAGATCAGTGAATTTGAAAGCTTCAACAGCCCGAAAAATGACAGTTCGAGCAGGATAGGCCTGCCGATGAACCGCGCTTTTCATCTCGCCGGTAACCGCTTCATGATCGAAACCGCCAACGAAATTAACGAGATCGATATTGCCAGTATGCAGGTCATCAAACGGACTTCCTTTGAGGCTCTTTATACACGTATGGTGAAAGGCGGTGGCCAATCATGATCAGAATCAACGAAAGCTCACCGGTTCCCATTTACCAGCAGATTATCGAAGGCATGCAGCGCGAAATACTCTCGGGCGTCTTCGCGGCCGATGACCGACTTCCCTCGATCAGAGACCTCGCGATTTCGCTGAAGGTAAACCCCAATACCATCGCGCGCGCCTACCAGGAGCTCGCCAATGCCGGAACCATCTACTTCAAACGTGGTCAGGGTGCCTATGTGACGCCAAAGTCGGCAGACGATCTACTCGAACAGGCGCAGGCGCAAATGGAGAAGCACATTCTTGAGATCATCGCCATCGCGCGCAGTATGAACCTTGACCGGCAGCATGTGCGTAAAATCTTTGATGCAGTGCTCGATCAACAGGAGGTAAAATAACATGGAAGCGATCAATATCAGCCAGATTGACATGTCGTACAATGGCCATAAGGTTCTCAATCGCGTCAGCACGAAGATAGAATCAGGAAAAGTCGTTGCGCTGCTCGGTCGCAATGGTGCCGGCAAAACTACTCTGCTGAACATTCTTAACGGCAGTCTCAGGCCGGTCTCGGGAAATGCGGCTGTGCTCGGCATCGACCCGGAGCAGAACCCGTCGGTGCTGCGGCAGAGCTGCGTGCTGGTCGATGAAGAGTGCCATCTCTACCCCTGGATGACTCCGACTGTGCTTGCCCATACCTTCTCTCAGATGTATCCGACCTGGAACCAGGCTCTCTACGAAAAGACTCTTAACGAGTTCGCCATCGCAGCAGATCAGAAAATAGCCACTTTCAGCAAGGGAACAAAGCGAAAGCTGCAGCTTGCCTTCGCGCTGGCTACCGAGCCAAAGGTGCTTCTGCTCGACGAACCGGTTGGTGGTGTCGATGCCGTGGCTCGCGAAGAAATTCTCAACAGTCTGATCGAATCTCTTGTCGAAAAGGGCGTTACTGTCGTTCTCTCTTCGCATGAACTTAAAGATATATCGGGCGTCTGCGATCATGTGCTGATTCTTTCTGGCGGCCGCTTCGTCGTTGACTGCAGCAAAGACGATCTTGCCGCCAGTATTCGCAAAGTTACCCTGCAGCTTGAAAATGCTGTCGAAACTTTGCCGACTCACCCGGCTATGCTGGCTGTCAGAGCCAATGGCGCCGAACTTGAACTGGTAGTCAGAGACTGCTCCGAAGAAGAACTTGCCATGATTCTCGCCAACTTCAAGGTGAAGTCGCAGAGCAGTTCTGGCATGACCCTCGAAGAACTCTTCAAAGCCATCACCCGTCACGAAAAGAACTGACCTGATCAGGTCGAAATCGCCTGATCAATGCTGGAGCAGCTTAGGTGACGCTCTCGACAGATTTGCAGAAGGGCTTGTCATGCGCAAATATTTATTAAGGACAATGTTGTTGATCATGGCTTTGCTGGGCCTTTACTCAGCTGCCAGGATACGCTTCGGATCTTTGCAGTTACACAATCCGTCATACCTGTGTTGGATCATGTCAAATGAAAGCTGTAGTGAAGAGTTGCTGCAGAAATTTGTTTTAAGAGACACTCATAATAGCCGGATTGTGAAGGGCCTTTCTGTCGACCAGATCAGACAAAGATTTCCGATGCTGTATGACGCAGACAACTATGCCAGAAACTCTTATCGTGGTGAAGTTCTTGAATACTGGCGCAGCAATTTCTACAAAGGTCGTAAACTTAAAATGCTGTGGTTCGATGAGCACGATGGCAGCGGCTGGGTCGTTGTCGTAGTCGATGGAGCAGGCCAGGAAATCATACCAGTCAAAGGATGAAACTTGGCATTGTGCGCGCAAAAAAGGCCGGGCAACCGCATCTGCGACTGCCCGGCTTTTTTATCTGTAGAAATTACCTGTGCAGGTTTTCGAACTGGCTGATTGATCTGAGAGCTCTTGTGAGCGGACTCTCGACCGGAAGCAGCGTGATGATCTGACTGCGGGTTTCGGCTTCAGTTGTCGGCCAGACGCTGAGCAGATAAGCAGCGGTAGATTCAAGGCGGTTGTGCATGATCAGAATTTCTTCTTCACTGCGTGTCTCAGCTGCGGCACTCATGTTTGCAACATAGTCTTCGGCCATGGCGATGAGTTCGGCGGCTGGTGCCGGTTCGCTGACCGGGTCGCGTTTCGCGATGATTTCAAAACGGTTCGAAAACATGCTGTTCATGTCGCGGCGTTTGACGATGATTTCAAAGTTCCAGTTGTTGCCGCTTCGGGTCAGATAAACCCGGGGAGCAAAGGCATACATGTTGTTTACCAGTATATCGAGATCTCTCACTGTCAGACTCTCAAAGCCTTCAACCGGAAAGTAGCCGCGCATACCGAATTCATCGCCCCAGTACATGCTCTGCGATGTGTGGGAAACATAGCTGTTTGCAATTGGTTTGTTGGCGTCATCGCGAACGTTTACCCAGACTGTCGGGTCGTCAAGGCGAACCTGGGCATAATAGCTGGTCACGTTGTCGCGTAGATAGACGTACTCGTAGCCGGAACGGTAACCATCGGCTTCGACGTCGATGCGCGCAGTGGTGCCGGTTACGTAGACCCGGCCCCTGGCAAATGGAATGTCTTTAAAACTGCTGTTTCTAACCTGTACGTTAAAGGTGTATTTGCCCGTACTTAGATAAAGGCTGGCTTCAGCGCTGACTGAAAGCACGACGAACAATGCCACCAGACAAAAGGTCATGAGCTTGAACTTATTCATTCTGATACTCTCCTGTTACTTCGATTTCCTGTATCTTTCAGGCTATCATCAGTGCCCGGGGGCGGGAAGGGTACATTTTAAATGCCCTCTGTCAGCACACCTGAGTTCAACAGGTTACAACTTTTATCTTCGGCTCTTCAGCCCTAAACTCTGAGCATGGCAAAGATTCAGTTACGGGTGCAATCCTATTTTGAGTGCGCAGACAGGGATCTCATAAGCGAAAACTTTTTGCACAAGGATGTGCTTATGCAGGGCTGCGCAGGATAGAGCAGCCCTGCCGAGCCAGGCAATATTGACGCAAAGCCATAGCTATTTACCATAGATTGCGCCTGGTGAGAGTTGTAGCGTTGAGACCCTGTCGAGAGCACGGGTAAAAAAAAGGCATAGCTTGTTGCTATAAATTTACGAACATAGTTAATCCCACTTAAGGCTGAATTTTTGCTAAGTCTGAACATTTGTATGAGGCGGGCTGGTTCGATTGTGGTAAAATTGTTTGAAATATCATATCAAGGAGAACACAATGACCGCTACCGGTGTTGTTCAACAGATAGATGGTCTTTATAAAATTATTCCGATGAAGATTTTCCGGCGTACGCCGGGTGTCAGCTTTGACTGCCTGAGCGTCAAAGAACTGCCGCGCATCGATGCAATAGACCGGGTGCTGCATGTGGGCGGCGCGGTGTCGCCGGGCCCGGTCGGTGACGTCGATCGCCCGTGGTACATGCACCCGCACCAGGCTGATAATCTTATGGTCCTTTCGGGTGAGCGTCATGTCGAAATCTACACGAAGCAGCATGGCCGTATCGTCAAAGTTGATGTGACAGCAGACAAAATCGTTATCGATGGCGAGCTGGCTTACGATGGCCCCGGTATGCTGGTCTGGCCCTGCAATGTCTTTCATCGAATCCGCAGTTGTCAGCAGAAAGGCTCGGCTTCGGTTAATTTTGCCGTTCATTATGAAGGTTTCAATATTCGCACCAATTTTAATATTTATGATCTCAATACCGAAACCGGCGAATACCGACTGATCCGCGAAGGTCACCTCGACCAGTCCAACGGCTGATCGGGCTTTTGGCGGGTTGACGGTTGGCGGGTGTACGGGTACAATTAAAAAATATTCTTCAATTCTGCTGTATTAAGGATGTAAAGATGCAAAAGATGCTGACCAGGTCTCTGTTTATCTTCGTTCTGGTTGCGTATATTGTTACAGCGCCGCTTAACCAGGCTGTTGCCAAACCCTTCGCGGTTAATTATGCGCTCAGGGGCATAGTGCAGCTCACCGAAGGAATTCCCTGCCTTTATACCGCTGATGGCCGTATTTTTCGCCTGCTCCTCGACAAGGATGACGCCAGAAAATACAACGGCAAGGCTGTTGGAATCGACGGCAAGGTCGCGCAGGCTGATGAAGTCGAGAACGTCAAAGTCAAAAAAATCGAGATAATCGATGAAGAAGACGTTCAGGTTCCTGAAGTCGAACACGAAGCCTATCAGCGCCCTGCCAAAATGCTCTTCGAAGCTGCCGGAACCATGACCGTCGGTAACCTCAGATGGGATATCACTCCAGACCCGGCCAGCGAAAAGAAAAAAGCGCTTCACTCATGGAAAACCGCTACCATAAACCCTGACAAAGTCGTCAAGGCATACTTTCTGGTCAAGCCCTTCGCACCCAAGTTCCTGGCAGCACACACTCTGCTGGGCTTTTCCTTTGAACAGGGTGGGGTTGTCGGCAAAGATGGCCGCGAAACCGACAACATTTTTCTGACCATCGAAGCTTATAAAAAGCTTGGCCAGACCTACGGCCTGGTTAAGACGATGAAGAAGAATTTCGACATAGTATGGATTCTCACCACTCTACACAACTATGCCGAGCTCAACGTCAACTACAACAATGATACCGACAAGGAAATCATCATTTACCCGATCAACCTGACCCGCGAGCAGACGCGTTCGCTGCTGATAGAGACAGTCAGACAGGCTTGTGTAAACCGCCAGGGCGAGTATTATCATACTATTCGCAACAACTGCACCAACAATCTCATCATTCTGCTCAATCGTGTGCTGCCGGCAGAAAAGAAGATCAAACTCTGGAAAATTCCCAGCATGATCTACAATCTCAAGGCCACCATGCCGGTTGCTGTTGTTAAACTGCTCAAGAAGAGGGGCCTGATCGGCGAAGCCGCTCTCACCATCACCAAAGACAATTTCGTCACCGACTTCAACCGCATAAAGTAAGCTTAAGCAAAGGCGCGGCGAAGCACACCACTTCGCCGCGTCTTTTTATTTCATCGGCTTTCTGGCATAGGCTAAAAACTGGTTGCGCTTTGGTCGGTGTTATTTTAAAATACCAGTGTCGAAACCGACATAAGGAGTCAGACCATGAGCAACAATTCAAACGCTGAAAGAGGATGTTCTTCTCCGGGATCATCTTGCAAAGGCTGTTCCAGCAGTTCTACCTGCAGTTCAAAAACTACTGATTCGGCTGCTCCGGGCAGTGGCATTCATCACACCATAGTTGTCATGTCAGGCAAGGGCGGTGTCGGCAAGAGCACTGTCGCGGTGAATCTCGCCGTTGCATTGTCAGCCGAAGGCTACCGCACCGGCCTTCTCGATATAGATATTCACGGTCCCAGCATTCCGACAATGCTGCGGCTTCAGCACGAACGCACGTTGAGCGAAGAGAAGAAAATTCTGCCGATCGAACTCGGTGATCTCAAAGTCATGTCAATCGGCTTTCTGCTAGAAAATCACAATGATGCTGTAATCTGGCGCGGGCCGATGAAACACGGCGTGATCGGCCAGTTCATCACTGAAGTTAAGTGGGGCGAACTCGATTATCTGATCGTTGACGCGCCTCCAGGCACCGGAGACGAACCGCTGTCGATCTTTCAGCAGATCGAAGGGCGCAAATCCGCTCTCATCGTCACCACTCCGCAGGAAGTAGCGGCCGCCGACGTGCGCAAGTCGATCAACTTCTGCCGCCAGCTAGGTGTCGAGATTTCAGGTATTGTCGAAAATATGAGTGGCTTTGTCTGCCCTTCATGCAACTGCCGCACCGAGATTTTCAGCAGTGGCGGTGGTGAAAAAACCGCCAATGAATTCAACGTGAATTTTCTTGGCAGCCTGCCAATCGAACCTGGTATCGGCACTTCATGCGACAAGGGCACTCCCTATGTCGTAGCCTATTCGAAAACGGTTACTGCTCAGCTTTTCAAACAGATCGTCGAACGTCTGCTCGAAGACGCCAAACACAGCGAAAAACGCGCCGAAACTAAAACTGGAGCGGCCGCATGAAAAAAATCGCGATATTTGCCTTTCAGGGCGAGCTTATGTGCTTTGCCCATGCACTTCTCAACGTCATCGACCTCAAGGCGAAAGGCCATGAAGTTAAACTCATTATCGAGGGCAGTGCTACTGCTCTGATCGAGCAGCTTGCCAAAGAAGGCACGCCCTTCGCCCCGCTATACGCAAAAGTGAAAGCAGAAGGCCTGCTTGGCGGGATCTGCAAAGCCTGTGCCGGCAAAATGGGCAGTCTCGCCGAAGCTGAACGTCAGGGTCTGACACTGCTCGGCGAAATGCAGGGCCACCCGGGCTTTGCCAGCTGGATCGCCGAAGGCTACGAAATCATCAGCATGTAGCCTCAATAGGGTGGAATTACGAACAGCAGCACCCATGTCAGCGCTGCGTTGTAAATCACCATGAGCGCCAGCAGAAACATCAGGCTCATCGGATTGACGGCGATGAAGAAAAGCAGGCAGCAGATCAGCAGATTGCCGATAAACACCAGGGTCAGATAATCTCTGGCGCGGTTCGAAAGTCGCCATGGCTTCTTTTCTACCGGTATGTAGCGCGGTTCTTCGATGCTCAGCGGCAGTTCGAAAACCAGCGGGGTATCGGCAACCTTCAGCCAGTTGCCGGGCGTGTTCATATCAGCAATGCGGTTTTCCAGACGCAGATCGCCGTTGCGCGCCAGATCGACGAGTTCCTGCCAGCTGAACGGGCCAAGCGAATCGTCGGTCATGCGGTTATGCAGCAGAAACTTTCTGCCGGCATACGGATTCACAACTTTTTCTTCAGTCTGTTTATTCATGTCTGCTACATTCTATCGCACTTTCTGTCATACTGCGAAAATTTCTGCTTCCACCCGGCGGGCTTTATGATATATTTGGAAAGACGGCCGGAAGGTCGCTGAATGACTACAGGAGACGCGACATAAGATGAAAGTAAACTGACCTTATCGCTGAAAACTTTGTTTTCTGCCCGTTTTGGGGCTTTTAGCCGATCAGGAGGTCAGTATGTTGATTATCGCCGCTTCCAGCCTTTCCTACACTTTTCCCGCCACAGTTACGCCGGTCTTTACCGGATTGAACCTGTTTGTCGATTCCGGCAGCCATATCGGCCTGGTTGGCCCGAATGGCTGTGGCAAAACAACTCTGCTCAAAATCATTTCAGGTGAAATTGCCGGATTCAGCGGTCAGTTGACTTTCAAGCCAGGCCTGCGCATTTCCACATTGCAGCAGGAAGCCGGCGAGCGGGTCGAGCAGACGGTATTTGAATTTGTCAGACCGCAGGTTGCCTGCATACGCAAAGAGATTGATCGGCTCGAGCATTCTTCAGATGCAGATGCTTTGCGGTTGTCTGAGCTGCATGGCGAGTTCGCCGAAATTGATGGTTATGCGATCGAGGCCGATATTGCCCGCCTTTTCAGCGAATTTTCGCTGGCTCCGGAGTTTTTACAGCGCCCGATGGAAAGCCTGAGTGGTGGCGAAAAAAACCGTGCCGGCCTGATCAGGCTTTTGCTCGACAAACCAGATTTTCTGCTGCTCGACGAACCGACCAACCACCTCGATGTCGAGGCACTTGAATGGCTCGAAAACTATCTGTGCGATCTCAGGATTCCATGGCTGGTCGTCAGCCACGACCGTCGTTTTCTCGACAACTGCTGCGACCGGATATGGGAACTGAAAAATGGTTCGCTGACCGAATTCAGCGGTAATTACAGCTTTTATCGCCAGCAGAAGGAACAGTTGCTGCAGAATCAGATTCTCGCGGCAGAACTGGCCGATCGCCAGATCGATCGTCTGCAGCGGGCTGCAGCGAAGCAGCGAGCCGATGCGAACCGCATGGAAAACTTCAAGCCAAAACGTGACCGCACTAAAAAGGGCGGCATCTGCAAACGTGACGAGGGTTCGGCCAAGGCGTTGCTGCGCACGCAGAACAAACAACGGGCTGCGACAGCCATGGAACAGCGTTTGCAGAGACTCGTCGACAAGGCGCAGGCTGAAAAGCCGTTTATCGAGAAGAAGCGGTCGATCGGTTTTCCCGAAAAGAATCTTAAAAACAGCTGTGTTTTGCGCGTTGAGGGGCTCTGCAAGAGTTATGATTCATTGCAGCTGTTTGCTGATTTCTCGATGACTTTGCTCAACGGCGAGCGCCTTGCGCTCGTCGGACCCAACGGTTCGGGCAAATCGACGCTGATGCGCGTACTGGCGGGTTACGAAAATGCCGACAGCGGCCAGATCAGCTGGGCTCCTGAAGCAGTGATCGGTTACCACGCGCAGGAATTCGAACAGCTCGACTTTTCGGCAACCGTGCTCGAACATGTGCTGTCTGGTGATTATGCCGGTCAGACTCGCGCCCGCACCATACTCGGCTGCCTCAAACTCGAAAAAGAGAAAGTCGAACAGCAGATCTCGACTTTGAGCGTCGGTGAACGCAGCAAGACGGCGCTGGCGCGCCTGCTCTTTATGGCACCCGATGTGCTTCTGCTTGATGAACCAACAAACCATCTCGAAATCAATGCGCGCGAAGCGCTTGAGTCGGCTCTCGCAGAGTTCTCAGGCACTGTAGTTATGGTTTCGCACGACCGCTACTTCATCGAACGCACCAGCACCCGCCAGATCGTTTTGCCTGCTGCCTAACGCCAGTGTCTTAGCGACAACGAATATATATAAACGAGCATTGAATTTTGTCGCGCGGCCTGAAGACGGGTTTGCTTTTTCGTAAGCTTATGAGCGAAGCGGTTTGCCGAAGGCAAAGGCCAGCTCTGAGCCAATCCTGGAGCACCCGGCCGCATCTATCTTGATGCTGCCAAGTATCGCTGACCTCCTGTCAGCAAAAAAGCATCCCGTCTGATGGCCGAAGCCTCTGGCTTAACAAAAATCAACGCGCTTTTGTATAATTGAATCTGCATGAAATTATGGCCTGACTGCTCATGAATTGATATACTTGCAGAAACAAAACTAGAGGGGTTTTTTATGGGATCTGGTCGTTTCGATGTGGAATTGCAGGGCGTAATCCCTGATCTGAGGCAGGCGAATGGCAGTTATGATGCGGTGTCCTTCAAAAATCTCAGCGCGCAGAGGATCGCCAAAATTCTCTGGCTGGTAATGCCGTTGCTTTCTATTTTGCTGCGCGGCAGCGCATGGGTATGATGCCGGGTCATATGGTTAAACTACCGTCAGGAGCGGCATTGCAGCCGATAGATGACGGCGAAGTCGTTATCAATTGAGGGAAAACAATGGGACTAGAAGATCGCGACAGTAAGATTTCTGATGATGAATTAGAAGAAGACAAATCTGAATGGTCGGCAGACAAAGATCCTTTTGTCGTCTGCAAGGTGGCGTTTGAAGCTTTGCCTGATGGCCGTTTCAGTATCAAGAGTCGTGAAGTTTCGCCCAACGAAGTTGATTATCTGATTCTTTACAAGGTTTATGCTGTAACCGGCAAAAACTCAAAAGGGCAGGATCAATGGAACTGGATACATCAGCTTTCGCTCTTCTCTGAAGGCACTGAAATGAATGTTGCCCGGCACTTCAATATCCTGCCAATTCGTGCCTGTGCCGAAAAACTGACTGTAGCGCTGAAAACAAGATTATATCTCAATCTTGAAGACAAGAAATACAAAGATGTTCACTCGATCACTGAAACTACTCCGGGTCGTAACTGGGATGAGCTGAACAGGCCTTATTACGAACTGCTGGTCCAATATCAGGATGAGATTCTTTCAGAATCTGTTCGAATCCCTGAAAACATCAAGATTCAACAGGGCGATAAGCTTTTGCGTATCAGTTACAGCATGCCTTACGCTTTTTCGACCTATGTGCCCATAAACAAGTTCGGCTGTGCTTTTGCTCTGCTTATGGTTCTGACCGGCTTTTATTCCGGCCCCAGGGGTTCACGTGGAACTGTTCCTGACTGGCTGGTAACGCTCGACCTGTTTTTTTTAGGCATGATCGTCGTAAGAGAGCTTTATTACAGGTATTTCAAGTATCTCACGGTTGATATCAGAATCAGCGCTGCCGAGTTCGATTATCGTGAGCATTACCCCGGAAAGCCTGAAGGATTCAAGGTAAGCTCAAAACAGGTCGAGGAGATTCAGGTGGTCAAAAAGAAGGGGACAATATACACATACAGCGAGATTCAGCTGATCAGCGACACAGAAGCTAACAGTTTCACTCTACCACCCTGGTATGCTGAGCCAGTGAAAAGATGCATCGATAAAGCCTTTCTGATGATGAATGGCAACCTGTCTCTCTGAGGGTCGATTTGTATAAGCAACATTGGCAGAGAGGCGTCGGGCAAAGGCCTGGAAAGTAAGTGACCCTTGGAAGGCTGCCAAATCATCAGCAGTTCAGGCGGCCGGCCCGGCGCAAAAGCATTCGGGCAGCAGTGTTCCAGCCGATCGAGCAGTTTTCATTCAGCTGATTGCGGGCTGGTCGGCTGTCTTTGACTTTTGGCGCGCAATATAGTATATACCCCCATACCCTATATTGAAAGGTTGCAGTTATGAGTCTTTGTGGCACAGATCAGAATAAGAAAAGACTGATAAAACGTCTTAACCGTATTGAAGGCCAGGTCAGGGGCTTGAGTCGAATGGTGGAAAGCGACCGCGACTGTATTGAAGTCCTGAGGCAGGTCGTTTCGGTTTCAGGAGCTGTGCGTGGCGTCTGGCTGCAGATCGTCAGCGACCATCTCAGGGGCTGCATTCAACGATCGGCTATGGAAAATGAAAATCAATCTCAGCTCATCGATGAACTCATCGATCATTTGAACAAGATTCGCTGAGATAAGGCAAAAAGGACAGATTGCATGACAGCAGATAATATCAATAATGAATTTCACAGTCACGATTTTGGCGAGCATGCTCATGAAAATGAAAGACGAACTCTGAATGTGATCATTTTGACGGGAATTACCATGCTCGTTGAGATAGTCGCCGGGGTTCTGACAGGTTCTATGGCGCTGCTTGCCGATGGCTGGCACATGAGCACCCATGCTTTTGCCCTCGGTATCACTTATTTTGCTTATGTCATGGCCAGAAGATTTACCGGCTCAGCAAAATTCGGTTTCGGAACCGGAAAATTTGGCGTCTTATCTGGCTATACCAGCGCGTTGTTTCTCGGGGCCACAGCTGTTTACATGATTGTTGAATCGGTAGCCCGCCTGATGAATCCGGTTGAAATAGCGTTTGATCAGGCTATTTTAGTCGCTGTTATCGGGCTGGTGGTAAACGTTTTCAGCATCTGGCTTCTACATGGTGGGCATGCCGGTCATTCGCACGGTCATGCCGATCATGATCACGAAGACCACGAAGACCACGAAGAACATGATCACCATGACAACCATCATCATCACGCGCACGATCACAATCTCAAAGCTGCCTACCTGCATGTTGTCGCTGATGCACTTACCTCGATTCTGGCTATTTTCGCACTGCTGTCGGGCAAATTTTATGGCTGGTCTTTTCTCGATCCATTCATGGGGATCATCGGCGGCGGACTGATAATAAAATGGGCTTACGATCTGGTTAAATCAACCGCTTTCATTCTGCTCGACGGCAATGACAAAGCAATTCATGACGCAGTCATAACCGCCATCGAATCTGATGGCAGCAGCAAAGTGGAAGACCTGCACATCTGGCCGCTCAATTCCAGCTTTTTTGCTGCTGCTATAACGGTTGTGGCCAGAGACAGCTGTTGTCCGTCAGTCTACAGTTCGCGACTTTCGCATCTCACCAGGCTCAAGCACACAACGATAGAGATTCACGTCTGCGCAACTGAACCTTGCCCTTATAGCAAAACATGACATGGCGGGAGACCGATAACTACGAATTTGGCGCCGAAATGGGAAGAGCCGCTTATGACTGTAGATCTTCGGCGCTGGCGAACAGGGCAGGGGCCCCGCCGGTGTGCCAGAAAAGAACGAATTCATCTTTTTTGAAGCGGCCTTTGCGGATCAGGCCGATCAGGCCGGCCATGGCGCGACCGGTGTAGACCGGGTCGAGCAGAATACCTTCGTGTTTTGCCGTCAGCCTGATTGCTTCTTTTTCGGCCTCGCCGATAATGCCATAGCCTGCGCCTGTGTAGTCCTGATTGATGATCAGATCTGACTTCGTCAGCTCAAAACCAGTTTCGAGATAGCTGGCTGTTGCGTTGGCCAGATCCAATATAAGCTCTGGCAGTGACTTTTCGGCGCTGCCTACCTTGTCGATGGCGATTCCGGTAATTTCGTAGTTTTTTTTGAGCAACTTTTTGCCGACCATCAGCCCGGCATGCGTGCCGCCGGAACTCGAAGCAAAGACAATATGGTCGAAGTCGATCTGCATCGCAAAAGTCTGGCTGTCGAGTTCGCACAAGGCTTCGACGAAACCGGTGGCGCCAAGCTCGTTTGAGCCGCCATAGGGAACGACAAAGGGCTTTCGCCCGGCATTGCGCAACTCTTCTTCGATTTTCGGAATATCTTCGCCCTTGCGATGCCTTCCGGCCCAGTGAATCTGTGCGCCGAGCAACTGGTCGAGCAGCAGATTGCCATTGGCGGTATCAGGAGCGCTACCGCCAAGAACCAGATGGCAGGCCATGTTCAGGCTTGCCGCTGCCGCCGCCGTCTGACGGCAGTGATTCGACTGTCCGGCCCCGGCAGTGATCAGGGTGTCAGCACCTTGCGCCAGAGCCCGGCCGATGATGTATTCAAGTTTACGCACCTTGTTGCCGCCAAGGGCCAGGCCGGTCTGGTCGTCGCGTTTGATGAAGATGCGCGGCCCGCCAAGCGCCCGGCCAAGATTCGCCAGCTCATGTACCGGCGTCGGAAAAAAACCAAGCGGTTGCCGTGGTAATTCGAGGTGCTTCATCTTCCGTTCTCCTTCACATTCTTTGCTGTAATTATGTCACATTCCTGCTTGCCTGACAAACCCGCTGGTCGTATTCTTAATCGTGCTCGTGCTCGTGCTCGTGCTCGTGCTCGTGCTCGTGCTCGTGCTCGTGCTCATATTCGTGCTCGTAATCGTAATCGTAATCGAAAATCTCGATCATCGCGAACTACATGTATTCGTTGTGATCCGTATATACTGGCGGGCCGTCATGCTGTCGTCTCGAATTTTCGAGGTAAGCCAGGCTGTTTACCAGTTTTGTTCGTCTGATTCCCAGTGTTTCGGTGGCCAGTACCCTTGCGACAATTTCGGGGGCGTTCTGGCAGCGTTTCTTTGCCTCTTCGAAAACGGCTTCGATAATGACATACGATGGTTCGCCCGAGTCTGGCAGTTTGTGTTTTTCGAGAATTTTTGTGAGTTCTGCATAGCCCAGCGTCGCTTTTATGCCCTGCCATTCAACTTCGACATGCCGCAAACAGGCGTTTTGCGGAAAAGCTGGAAAATCCGGCAGCTGCCGCACCAGAACTGCAGCACTCGCAGGTGTCGGGGCATCTGCCTCGACCATTATCACCGGCGGCGGTAGAACAAAAGGCAGCTGCAGCGCTTCCAGAGAGCCGCCAGTTTCGAGTATTCTGGTAATTTCCCGGCAGAGCAGAGTGAAGTTGTCGCGCGTCATCTCAGGAAAGCAGGCCTGCGATAATGTTGCCTCGACCCTGGCAAACAGCTGTGGATCAGCCGCTACAAACCCTTTAATCTTGTCCCAGAATTCAAGCAGAACATAGTTGCAGCCGACCGTATTTTTGAGAACTTTTACCAGACTGCCGCACTGCATAAACCATGCAATGTTAAGAAAGTTTCTGCTACCTAACGCATCACAGGAGTCGGTAAGCGTCGGCAGCCAGACTTCGCTGTTGAGAAGCGAATTTTGCTCGGTTATCAGAACGCGTACAAGGTTAAAGACTTCGGCCCCCTTGAGTCTGGTGATTGCAGCAGCTTTATCAAGTGCTCCCAGCAGGTTTTCAGCTTTTACCAGATTGTTGTTCACCATCACGGCAAGAAGGCTCACCAGCGCCTGGGCGTCGCGTTTCGAGCTGATCATACTGTCTATGACATCGATATTTTCTCGCACGGCTTCATGTACAGCGGAGTCAGCCAGTGACAAAAAACGCAGCAGAGTGCGCGGGTGCTCAGAAAGGCGTTTGTGCAGGCGGCTTGCGCCTATGCCATACTCGTCGACCAGCTTCCCCGGATCAGATTTTGCTGCGACAAAGCGTCTGAGAACCGTATCGGGCAGCATCTGCAAGGTCACATCGTATGAGGCCCGGTAATCGGCCAAAACGGCGAACAGATCTTGAAGGTCGTTGCCATTCTTCAGAACCGGAGCGAGAAGGTCGGCGTGCACCTCGAACAGGTTGCCATAAAGGTTTTTGCCTGTCTGATCCTGTAACGCGGCGGCGAAATGTCTGTTTTCTTCGACCAGCTTTTTATACTGCCGCAGCAGCTTTGCAAGCGCCTCGCGATCTGAATTTGCCTGGTTCATCGGCCTCTCCTTCTACTCGAAACAATCAGCACATCTCTCGTGAGCATATCACCAGAGCGTAACAGCAGCAAGACGTTCCTGCGTCTTTGAATCTGGTAGCGCTGTGCTCCATCTTAAACATGCTTGAAGTTGCAGGCGATTGTATTGTGTTAGAATAGCTGCATGACAAAAAATTCTGATATACGACTGAAGCTTGGCTATGTTCAGAGTAAACTGCCAGAAGACTACAAAGTAAAGTGGAAGGCACTTTTGAAGGTTTTTAAAAAATCGGGCTGCCGTGGTGTGTGTCCGCTGTTTCTGGCTGAATTGCTCGGCATTCTGACTGGCAAGGAACCTGGCTTCAGCGGTTGGTATGATGATTATGACATGTTTGGTGCTGGTGGCGAAAGCTGGAAGGTTTTTGCCGGAGATTTGCTGATTCTGCGTTACAGAAGCGTTGGAGAAATCACTGAAAGCTGGTCGAGCGTTGAAAAAGAAGACGACGAAACCAGGATAACAGGCTGCAAAAAGGGTAAGGAGCTGCACTGGGATGGCCGTTACGATTTTGACGGTATGACCCTGATCATTGGTGGGGTGTCTGAAGCTAAGCTGGCCAGAATCAAAGCTCTTGCCGGGTGTCTGTTCAAAGAGCATGCAATAGAAATTTTAGAGAAATAGCGCTTTGCCAAGAAAGTGTACAAATTGATTGTCGGGCGGGTCGGTCTGGTGTAATATCTCATCTCACTTTTATGCAGAATAAAGACTGGTTCTGGCTGATAATACTCTCGATAATCTGGGGCAGCGCGTTCATGTTCATCAAGATCGCGCTGCGTGAGTTGTCGCCATTCATGATCGTGTTTAGCCGCCTCCTCGTCTCAGCGGTTATCATGCTGCTGGCCTGCCGGGTCGCCGGTGCGCAGCTGCCTTCTGAACGTAAACTATGGCTGAGTCTTGGTTTTCTCGGAGTGGTGAATACCGCCTTGCCGTTTTTTCTGGTGGCATGGGCGCAACAGCACATTGACACCGCAACGGCGTCGATTTTAAACGCGACATCGCCTGTGTTTGTCATGATTCTGGCTCATTTTTTTACTGCTGATGAAAAGCTTACCATGCGCAAGATTGCCGGCGTGAGCCTTGGCATTGCTGGCATCGTGGTTATGGTTCTGCCTTCGATTACCAACGGAATAGTGCTGGCGGGAATGGCGCAGGCAGCCATGCTGGGTGCCACCTTCAACTATGCGGTCGGCGGAATTTATGCGCGCCGCTTCAAGTCGCTGCACCCTATGGTGGTTTCTGGCATCAGCCTGCTTGGCGCCAGTATTTTTCTGAGTCCGGGTCTGCTTTATTTCGACCTGCCGCAGCTTGCCGCTCTTCATCTGAAAACTTTCATGGCTGTCGCTGTGCTGGCAGCTTTCTGTACCGGTGCTGCCTTCATAATCTATTACCGGGTTATTGCTTCTGCCGGCGCCACCAACGCTCTGCTGGTGACTCTGCTGATACCTGTCAGTGCCCTGCTTTTCGGCGTGTTTCTCATGGGTGAGCAGCTGAAAATCTATGATGTTTTCGGGATGTTGCTGATATTTTCGGGGCTGCTGATCATAGACGGTCGTATTCTGCTGAGCTTCAGGCGAAAGCAGACCGTGGTGGCTGGAGCTTGATGCCTCTTACTTCAGATTGGCGCTGATCAAGCCGCCCTGCCAGTGATGCGAACCGGCAAATTCTCTTTCGCTGGCAAATTCAGCTTTGCGATGGCCAGGAAATCCTCTGACGAAAGCGACGAAGTCGAGCTGGCGGTTCGGTTTGCCGCGCTCATTGGCGAAGGTTTCGACCATAGAATCAGCTGTTACTCCAGGTTTACCGAAATTAAAAACAACTGGAAACTTCAGTCCGCCTGCTTCAGGAGCTGCATAGGCTTTGGTCACGAGTTCGGTGCAGACCATGGTTTGCTCGGTATTGAAGCTGAAGTTGAAGTCATATTCGCGATTGAAATACGAAAATGCCGTATAAATGGCCTTTGCCTTCTGCAACGGTGTCAGGCGCGGCCGCATGGCGGCCAGATAATCGCCGTGGCACGACGAGGCGAGCGAATTGAACACGACGCCTTCGCTGATGGCTTCGATGACGACACAGGTTTCACGGTCTTTGAAAGAGGGCGAGAGCCAAGCCCGGTTAGCCTTTGGAAAAGCATTCTTCAACAATTCAGCAAAATCAGCGCATTTCTGGCTTTGCACCCATCTGCGTACTTCGCGGTCGGAGTCAAAAGCTCGTTTGAGCTCATCTGGGGTGCCGACATAGAGTATAGAATGTGGCCAGAAGCCTGGCAGAAAAATATTCGAGAGATACCAGTCCTGACGCTCGAGCACGATGTCACCGGGTTCCAGCATTCTACCAAGTCTTTTGATCTGTTCGCCGGTGATCAGGCGGGTTTTTTTCTGTTTGATGCGGGTGTCGCCAACCCACGAAAAAATGGCTTTCTGGGCTGGCAGCACAAAGTCGAGCGATACTTTGATGATGCTGCGGCTCAAGAATTTCCATGCGGGGTCAGAGGCAATCTTGTCGCTGAGATTGTCTAAAAATTCCTGATTGGCAAGTATAAAAACTGCCGGCATGTTAGAAAAATCAGGTGCCTGGTCATTGTTGACCAGCTTGCGCAGTTCTTCGTAATGCGAAATTCTGAAGCGGTAAAGTTGCGCCAGATTTTCTGCTTTCAGTGCACTTTTAACGGTACTGGCCAGCGAGTTTGTGTCGAAACCAAACTCAGCATTTTTTTCGTTGAGTACTTCGTTGAGCTTCGGGCGGGCGGCCAGAAAATTCATCAGGTCAGAAGCCGCAATCAGTCGTGCCAGTCGCGCCGAAACGCCAAGAACATAGGCGGCATAATAGCGTTCGACTTTTTTGTTGTGGTTAAAAACCAGCGGAACTTCATATTTTTCGCCGATCTTCTCGAGATCACTCATGAACTTGTTAAAGAGCGACCAGAAGCGATAGGCCGGGCGCATCTGTTTCTGATTGGTGATATCTGAACTGTTGCTGATACGGTCGAGATAAGAACCTTCTTTCAAGGCGCCTTCACAGAGCCGTTGCAGTTTCCCGGCACGGTTGACAAAGCCCTGCAGGTCTTTCTGCATATCTTCGACAAAATTGCCGGTTTCATTCCGGCTTAACAGAATCTGGCGCAGGCTGCTGCCATTTTCTGCATGGGCAGTTCCGTTGAGGCTTATTATCAGTGACAGAACCAGAATTAGATGCGATAATCTGGACATATCATTAACTCCAAAACAGTTTTTTATCATCTAAATGTAATTTTATCATGCCCGTCTCCTGTACAGCAATCAGGATTTAGAAAACCCCGGCGGGTGCCGGGGTTTTCGTGAACATGGAACTCAGATTCGAGATCTGGTTTTATCAGCGTTTAGCACACTTGCAGACTTTGCGGAAATGACCATTGGTAAGGGTTTTGTTGCCCTTTTTGTAGTGGCCTTTAACGAAAGTGCTCTTTTTGCAGCCGGTAATGGCTTTTTTGGCTTTTACTGCGGTATCTGCCGCGGCATTCTGAATACTGGCGCCAGTTTTAACGATAGCGCGTTTGGTCTTCTTAACGGTCTTTTTGACTTTTCTTTTGATAGTTCTGGTGACTTTTTTAATGAAAGAGGTTTTCTTTTTGGCTGCCTGCAATTCACTGCTTTCGCCTGACATCGCGAACAGGCCGATGGCTACCAGAAGAACTGAAAGGCTTTTGAATAATTTACGCATATCTTGTGACCTCCAGAAGGTTTGCTTATCGAAATCTTATTGTTGCTAATCTTAATGAAAATAAGTCCAACCCGTAACCCCCTGTACATAACTTTTTTTGTTGTTTTCTAAAGACTCTTTTCATGGGGTTTTCGAGCATATGCAGCCGACTTCGTAAATAAAAAAGCGGCAGGCTGATGCCCGCCGCTTCGTAATGAAACCTTGTAAGAGGCTTATCAGGAAAATATGCCTTGAATGAAAACAATCGTAATGGCGACCGGAGCCAGCCATTTGATCAGGAATACCCAGATTGGCGCCAGAGCAAAATTGACCTGGCCATCGTTGGTAACTTCCTTGAGGGCATCGGTGTATTCGAGTTCCCAGGTGATGATGGTTTTGCCTTCATCTGTTTTGCTGATCTTCTGTACACGTCGCAACCCCCATACCCAGGCGATGAAAACACAGAGCAGAATGCCGCCAAGTGGTAGCAGCACATTACTTGCGACAAAATCGACCGAGTCGAGTATGCATTTTCCCTTGATCAGCTTGATGTCTGCCCATGGGCCCTGGCTGAGGGAACAGGGAACGCCCATCAGGAAAATCAGCGCGGCGATTATCAGCGTGGCTTTTCTGCGGGTCCATTTCCACTCGTCAACTACGTATGATACGCAGACTTCGAGAAGCGAAATCGAAGAGGTGACTGCTGCAAAAAGTGCGAGCAGAAAAAATATCACGCCCATCAGGCCACCGAGAGGCATTTTCGAGAAAACAGCCGGGAGCGTGATGAACAGCAGACCAGGGCCGGCGTCAGCCGGAAAGTTGAACGCGAATACTGCCGGCAGAATGGCAAGGCCGGCGAGCAGTGCCACAACTGTATCAATCAGAGGAATATACAATGCGCACTCAGGAATATTAGTGTCTTTGCTGAGATAGCTTCCATAAGTAATCATGCAGCCCATGCCCAGGCTGAGTGAAAAGAAAACCTGCCCGAGAGCCGATAGAATTACGCCGCCGGTAATTTTTGAGAAATCGGGGTTGAGAAAGAACTTTACTCCGGCCATGGCACCATCGAGCGTCAGTGAGCGGATCATGACCAGAATGATCATGACGAACAGTGCGGGCATGAGTATCTTCGAATATTTTTCGATACCCTGTTGAATGCCGCCGATGACGATACCAAGTGTCATCAGCATGAACAGGCCGTGATAGAATATCGGTGAGCCGGCGGACTGAATGAACTGGCTGAACATGTCGCCGAGCAGCTTTACGTCAGCAGTGTTGAATGCACCAGTTGCCGCCTTCACTATGTAGGCGATGATCCAGCCACCAATAACGCTGTAGAATGACAAAATCAGAAAACCGGCCAGTACGCCGAGACTGCCAACCCAGGCCCAGCTCGGCTTGATTTTGCGATAGGCGCCGATGGCATTGAGCTGGGTGTATCTGCCTATTGTTATTTCAGCCATCATCAGTGTGAAACCAACCATCAGCAGAATCACGAAATATACCAGAACGAAGGCGCCGCCGCCATTCTGGCCGGCCAGAAATGGAAACTTCCAGAGATTGCCAAGACCGACCGCTGAGCCGGCAGCCGCCATAATAAAGCCGATTTTCGAACCCCATTGCCCTCTGCCGGGCGTTACATTTGCGTCCATATAGTCTCTTTCCGATTAAATCTGTTTCGGCTGCTTATCTGCGGCCACTTTTACCACTTGAGGTTAAGCACGTCTGCGATGGTTTTTGTCGCTTCGATGAGGCGAACCACCTTGCCTTCTATCGTTACGAGCATAGTGCCTTCAGGCTGCCTGGGAAGCTTATACAGGATGTGGTCCGGCAGCTTGATGGTGTGCGCGTAAACGTCTTCCGGGCAGGTTCTGCCTATTGCCAGCTTTTTCTGCCAGCCTGGTGGCAGGCGCTTGCCACGGGCCACTTTTTTGGCGAGTCCGGGAGGCAGGTTCTGGTGCTGAGGTTTCTGCAGTGCCATGATTTCTTCGGCGTGGCGCAGAAGAATGCCTTTTTCCGGGATGTCGAATCTGGCTTTGAGCCATGGTTCTTTTTCATCGGTTGTGCGGGGATCGACAATTTCCTGGCGGGTGTAGCGTGGAGTGTCTTTCTTTTTCGGCTTCGCTTCAGCTATTACGGCAGTAAAGCAGACACCAACAAGGCACAGGGCAACAATCTTTTTCATTTTTCTCTCTCCATGCATATATATTTGCGGCGCCTATCTTAACGGTTTTTAGCCGCAAAACGCAAGGAGAGATTTTCAAAAACTAGAAGGGAAATTCGGTGGGTTGTCCCGAGTCAGGGAGCGCCTCTGGTTCTGGCATTTCGATGAAGGTCTGCTGTTTTACCGGGTGAACGATGATTGCGCGGTTCGGTCGAACCGGGCAGATGTGCTCACAGCTGCCGCAGCCGATGCAGATCGATGGATCTGTCTGCGGAATCATCAGATTATTTTTGTAAGGAACCATCCGCACCGCCTGGGTCGGGCAGTGCTCGGCGCAGGCGCCGCAGTCGTTACCGTCGGTTTCGACTACGCAGAGTCGTTTGATGTATTCGACTTCGCCTATCTTCATGAGCTTCTTTTTGTCGGATTCGACCGGCTGAATCGCGTTAACCGGGCAGATCTGCGAACAGAGATTGCAGTTCTGCTCGCACATGCCCAGCTCGAAATCGAGTGATGGTTTGAGCAGACTCAGCGGGCTTTCTGGTGCGGCTGAAGGCTTGATTACTGAAGAAGGGCAGGCTGTTACACAGAGGTGACACGAAATGCAGGCCTGATAAAAGCGTTCGGCATTCATTGCGCCGGGCGGCAGAATTTTTGCCGGGCTTTCAATGCCGGCCAACAAAGCTTTTGGCAGCATATAGCCAGCAGCAGCTCCTGCCATGGTTGCAATCGCAGCGCGTCGCCCCGGTAAAAATGACTGTTTTTCAGACGCTGTGGCAGTTGCCCGGCCGAATTTTATCGCCGCGAAGTTGCAGCTGGCAGCGCAGTTATAGCAGCTGACACAGCGTGAAAAATCGAGCGTTTTGCTGACAACATCGATACATCCGGCTTTGCATGCCTTTTCGCAGAGTCGGCAGCTGGTGCAGGCGCTCTCGTCGATCGAGAGGCGAAAAATCGAGTGCCTGGCAACAAAGCGCAGAATGGCGCCGACAGGGCAGAGCGTATTGCAGTAAATGCGCCCGGCCTTGTAAACGGCAAAGGTCAGAGCGGTCAGCAGAAATGCTGCAATCAGGCTGTTCTGCATTGAAAATGGCCGGGCTGCTGCCTGCCCGAACCAGTTGATGCCGGTCGATACCATCGGTGCGGCAGCCAAAAAGAACTTTGCCGCCAGCGGTTGGAAGATGCCGGCAAAAATCTGCCCGAAGGTAGAAAATGGCTCCAGAACCGCCAGTGGCAGAATGAAGCCGGCTGCTGCCGCGCCGCCCGCCAGTGTGAATACGGCAGCGTGCAGTTGTGTGTGCGGTGATAAAGCCTGATAGGGTTTGCGGTTGAATTGCCGGGTCAGGCGCGCGATCAGATCCTGCAGCAGGCCGAGCGGGCAGATCGTCGAGCAGTAAACCCTTCCCACCAGCAGAGTGGTCAGAAGTATTATCGCCAGAGCAATAACCGCCGCCAGCATCGGCAGCTCAAAAACGGCGTAGACGAGCTGAGTCTCTTCAAGAAACGCCGCAGCCCTGCCAAAGGTGTCATAGCGCAACCACGCGGCTATGAAAGCAGCAAGAACAGTAACCCCGATTATCAGCCTGATCTTTTTCACATTGTGCATCGATAAAATTCTCTGACGGATTTTGATAATGAAAAGCTTCATGAAGGGCGCAGGCGGGTTTCTCGTGAACGAAAACTTCGAGCCAGGCACTATTGACTCAAGGCCATAGCTATCTAAATCAAATTACGTCTGGTGAGAGTTGTAGTGAACGAGATTCCGCCGGGAGCCCGAGTTTGCGGAAGAGTTGAGTAACGGTTTTTAAATGGTGATGCGCTCGATTTTAAGCTTGCTGAGGTCGTTAATGCCGGTTTTGTGGGCGGCGGCCATCGCGATGTAGGCGATTTCTTCGGGTTGGGCTTCGAGAATGCGGGCAGCTGCCGTGTCGATGGCGACCATGTCGGTAGATACCAGCAGCATCTTTTTGGTGGCGAGGCCAGCCGTGCTGACTCCGCGCGGGCCATTGCGCATCATCACGTTATAGGCATCGATAATATTGAGAGTCGGCTTCTTGTCAATGGTCGTGAAGTCAGCGATGCACTGGTGCAGGTCGGTGCGGTGGTAGAAGCGGCGATCCCAGACTACGCCCATCAGGTTTTTCATCGCGGCGGTCATGCGCGCGCCGCCGTGGTGCTTGAGAATCGGCAGATTAATGATAACGTCGCTTTCGAGCCAGGCTTTGTGCACCTTTGCCTTCTTCAACGCCACACCCCGCGGAATATCGATATCGGTGTAATAGCTCTCTTCATGTGCCATCAGCATAGTGCCGCCGGCTTCCTTGACTGCCGGCTCGATTTTGCTGTTACTGTAGCAGGCCTGCCAGTGATTGCAGGTGTTGTCGAAAACGTTGACTTCTTTGGCGCCCTGCTTCAGGCAGAGCTGAACGATATGTTTGACCAGCTCGGGAGTTGTGTTGGCGCCTTCTTCTGGAGTTTTGTCCCAGCCAATATTCGGCTTGACCAGAACCTTTTGACCGGATTTGACGAAGCGGCCAAGACCGCCAATCGCAGCCAGTGCGCGGTCGAGCATCTCGACGGGCGAACCGCCCATGACAGCAACTATATCAGGAAAACCTTGCGCACTCGCTGTGCCGGTGGCAAGGTTTACTTCCTCGGCCTTTGCCCGGTATGGCAGCTTGAAATTATAGGCAGCGGCCAGTGCAGATACAGTTTTGATGAAGTTTCGTCTGTCCATTCGTTGCCCCCCGCGTGATTAAAAATGTAGTTACAAATTCAGCCTTTTAAGAATATAATTTTCGCTGTGTTCAAGTCAAACACGGAGATAAATGTTTGCTAACCGGGGAGCGTAAAGAAGGCACTTTTGTCGATCATCTCGAAGACCTGCGCTGGGCGATAATCAGGTCGCTGGTCAGCGTCGTCGTCATGTTTCCGGTCGCTTATTATCTATCTGATTCACTGATCGAATGGCTGGTCACCGGTTTCTGCCCGGCCGGCATGAAGCTGCGCTACTTTTCGCCGATCGAACCACTGCTGGTGCAGCTTAAGATGGCGCTTTACCTTTCACTGTTCATCTGCGTTCCCTATATTTTGCGGCAGTTCTGGGGCTTTGTCGCTCCCGGCCTCTACGAGCGGGAAAAGAAAAGTGCCGGCTGGCTGCTGCTGAGTAGCTGGCTGCTGGCTATGCTCGGCTGCGCTTTTGCGGTAATCGTAATTTTCCCTCTGGTGATGCAGTTCTCCATGGGCTTTCAGACAGCCTATCTCGAAGCTGCTATCGGCATCGGTCATTTCGTTGGTCTTTTCGGCATGCTGCTGCTCGGTTTCGCCGTCATGTTCCAGTTTCCGGCCGGCGTTTTCATGATGGTAAAAACCGGCATGGTCAGCCTCGAACGCATCAAATCGCTGCGTTCGATAATCTTTGTCGTCATTCTCATAATTTCAGCGATTCTGACCCCTCCAGATGTGGTCAGTCAGCTGATGATGGGTATTCCGACCTATCTGCTCTTCGAAATAGGCCTTCTCGCCGCCTCATTTGGCAGAGCAAAGGCGGTGCCGCACGAAGAGCACGGGCCGATAGAGAGTGATGGCGCAGATGAGTGATTCTGTAGTTCGTAATTTCAGTTCCCGACAATGGGGTACAGCGAGGAAAGTTAATGAGTAATCAGGAATTTGGTCCATATCATAAAGCTCTTCTGGGCTTTATGTTTGTGATCGTTTCAATGATAAATGCTCACGAATTCAGGTCTGCCCTCAAAACCGGCGTGGCCCGTCCGATCAGTAGAAGGAGCCGGCACAATCGCAACATCAGTCGCAATTCTTCACCTTTCTTTTTCTGGGTGCGGGTGATGACCATGGCTGTCCTGGCTGTTGTCTTCATGCTGATGGGGCTGGCGTTGATCATACTGCCTTTTACCATGCCTTGAAAGGGTCATGAATACAGTTTCTGAATCAGCAAAGTGGCGATGGTTGATCAGGGTGAGAATATCAGGAGAAGCAGATGTTTGATAAAATCAGAATCACAGACTGGAATTCGATAATTTATTCGATCATTATTCTCTGGCCGACGTTTATGTTCAGCATGGTATATATTGCTCTGGCCTGGCACTTTGTCAAAGATTACCGCGCCGGCCTGGAGATGCTCAAGAACCTGCGCACGAACGAAATAGTTATTTTTGTAGTTGCCGGTCTGATCTCGCTGCCCTTTTTTATCGCCATGTATAAAGCTTTGCACTGGCCGGCTTTTCTATGCATAGAAGACAATGGTGAATGGCGCTGCCGCAATACTTTTTATTACACCCTGGCCGTTGTTCCGCCAGAAATGCCTCGGCGCATCGAAGGGTCATTCACCTTAACGAGACATGAGAGCAGTACCGAGAAATTTTTTACCGGCTATATGAAAGTCTGGCCGGAGAACGATTCCCCATTCTCGCTCGCTTATACTGCTTATCCACTCGAAAATGGTGAACCCGACTTTTTCAAGAAATTCGGGTACCCCGACAGTCTTGTTTTGATGCCAGGGCCTGATGGCGGCAAGATCACCCCCTGGCACGCCTGGAACAACTACGGCTACGTCTACCTGCCCGACAAAAACCAGGCCGAATACCACGGTGAATCCCTCGTTGAATGACGAGAGAAGGCAATTCCGATCCCGATTCCGAACCCGATATCGATTGCGATTTTAGGATAGACTGAGGTTTTGCTTTTTTGCAGGGGGAGTAGTAATATATACATCAAAGCCCGGCAGATGGCCGGGCCCTTGAGAGAACCAGATAATGAGTTTCAGTTAAAGCCTGAATTAAACACAGGAGGTCGGGGACTGCGATGCTTGAAGTCCAGCTGAATGAACTGCCGCGCAAATTGTCGCCTTTCGATGCCGTCGAACAATGCTACCAGGAACAGCTGCGCTTTGTCTGCGCCCGCCTCAAAGAAGAAGTTTCGGTGCTTATCCGCTGCGAAAAGCAGGTGATCCCATACCTGCAAAGTATTCTCAAACGCCGGCTGGCGACCGACGGTAAGAGTATCACCATCATCGATGGCCGAGAAAATCGCGAAGCCGGCCCGGTCGGCAGCGCCGGCACCAGGCTGAGTCGCATGGTGTCTCAGCTGCGCGATCTGGTAAACAACACTGAAGCGAACAAAGTCTTCTTTCTGCCTTATTTAGATATTATCACCTCGACCATGCCGGGCGGCCTGACCATGGAAGCCCGCGAAATCATGACAACCATTCATGAAAACCCGTCACTGAGCCTGGTCGCCTTCGAAGACCCTGATTTCGCACTGCCCGAGCTGATTGCTCAAGCTTTTCCGGCCCGCTGCGAAATGCTTGGAATTGCGCGCAACCGCATTTCGAGTCTGATCACCGAAATCGAGGCGCGCAAGTTCGCAGTTGGTGAGATCAATCTCATGGGCATTTTCAAGTTCGTTTCCGGTCTCAATCCGGTGCGCTTTCGCGAAATTATGGGCATTTTCTCGCGCAAGGCCGATTATGACCCGGCGATAAAAGATATGCTCGGCAACTATATGCGCGAGTTGCGCGATTATACTGCCTGTGGCGGCGTGTCATTGTCAGAAATAGAGCTCGATCGCGATATCGCCGGCTACGGCAAAGTTAAAAAGCAGATTCGCGAGAACGTGCTCAATCTGCTGCAATCAACCGCAGCGATGAGCGACGAAAACGAGATTCGCAAGATCGAATCGATCATTCCGCGCGGCCTGATCTTTCATGGCCCGCCCGGCACCGGCAAAACGCTTTTTGCCAAAGGTATCGCCGAAGCGCTTAACGCGGCTATCTATATCGTCAGCGGCCCCGAACTCAAATCGAAGTGGGTAGGGGAAGGCGAGGCCAATATTCGCCGCCTGTTCGCCCGTGCGCGCGCTACCGCTCCTTCAGTCATCGTTTTTGACGAACTCGATTCTATTGCCCGGGCAAGAAGCGGTTCTGTCTCTGATGGCGCCTCAGAAGCTTCGCATTCAATGGTTAACCAGCTGCTTACCGAAATGGATGGCTTCAGAAAAGAACAGATGGTTCTGATCATCGGAACCACCAACTTCGTTGACAGCCTCGACCCTGCCTTTCTGCGCCCGGGGCGCTTTGAATACCAGATCGAGATTCCATACCCCGAATGGGAAGACCGCAAAGCGATTCTGGCGCTCTATAACAAAAAATTCGAAACCGGCCTCGATGACGTGCAGGTCGATAAGCTTGCCGGCTGGACCGGTCGCTCTACCGATCTTGGCACACCGCACACCGGTGACCATCTCAGTGCACTGATCAAAGATCTCAAACGCTATCTGATCAACAACAAAAAGAACACGGCCGACGAAGAAACACTGCAGACCTGGCTCAAGGGGCAGGTCGAACAGGCAAAACTTTCAGACGAAGAAGAAACCGTAGTGGCAACACATGAAGCCGGCCACGCAATGATGTTCTATCTTTACAGGCGTCAGCAGGAAATTACCAGAATCACCATCGAAAGCGGCGGTAGCGATTCTCTTGGCTTTGTCGAGTCGGTTTCGCAGCGGCCGTATTTTTATACTGAGAGCCGGTTGCGCAGCGATATCGGCATTTCTCTCGGCGGCTATGCTGCTGAAAAAATCTTTTTCGGCGAAGTATCGACCGGCGCTTCCGGCGATCTGCGCAAGGCTACGGCAGTGGCTACCGACATGGTCTGTAACTACGGTATGGCCGGTGTTCCCCGCGAATTCGCGATGAGCGACGGCCGGCCTGATCCATATTATCTGCCGCAGCTGTCACCGCTGATCAACAAGATCATCTCTGAAGTGTTCCAGACAGTGAATGGCTTTATCGAGGCCAATCGCACCAGACTGGCTGATCTCGTCGCCGAACTGCGTAAAAAACGCACGATGACGCGCGAAGAGATCGATAAATTCTTTGACGGGGCGGTGCCCGGCGCATGAGCAATGCCAGTTACCTGAAAATGAAAACCCCTGCCGACATGCTGGCGGTCAACTTTTTTGCGACCAGCGGCCAGCTCAAGGGGCGTTTTGTTCAGGAAATCGACCCTCCCTGGACAATCTGGTGGGAAGTCCCCGGTGAACAGGGCTTTATCAGCCGCATCGGCAACATGATTCAGGGCTCGCTCGTTGCCCCCGAAACGATCTGGGAAAAGGGCACACCCGGCAGTCAGCTCAAGTCGATGCAGTGGCTCGATCTGTTCCGCAAGGCGGTCATCAAAAAGGAAGAATCACGCCAGGTTGCCGATGAAGTCATTCTGATGACCGATAACAATGAAACCTTTTTTGGCGCGGTCAAGAAGCATTTTGTGCTGCAGCAGGGCCAGATGGAGTTTGCCAGCTTCGAAGGCCGGCGCGACTTTCACCTGCTGAGAATTACGCGACCTTCGCTGTGGGTCTTCAATACCCTTGAAGAAAGCGGTTTTACCTGGTTCAATCTCGTCAAGAACCACTCTGGTATTTTTGTCGAAGCCGGCTGGCGCATTCACGACATCAGCGGACTCGACTGTTTCAATCAGTTTCGTATTGTCGATAACGGCGTACTGCTGATTCAGAAGGACGGCCGTCTGGTTAACCTGAAACCATCCTGGAAGAAGGGTGAAAGCATTATCAAGGTCGATTTTGCCGAGCTCAAGGTGCCGCAGAAGAGTGAGGAAGTGGCGATCAAGGTCAAACCTTTTTTGCGCCCGACCGATCGTCATCATCTGCCAGTCTTTTGGAAAATTCAGAACCACCAGCAGTTCAAGGCAATCGTCGCCAATGAGTCGCTCAAGAGTTTCAGACATTACCGCAGCTGGTTCTGCGCCGATGGGCGCCTGTTTATTTCGGCGCGTGGCGCGCAGGCTGATCGCGCTCTCGCGACGGTGCTTTCTGATGCTTTCGTGCCATTTTATGAGGCCGAAGAACGGGTTATGATGCCGCAGGGAAAGGTGCTTTCGCCGCGTCTCTCGTCTGAGCGCCTGCATGCCTTTTTTGAGGCTGACGCCAAAGACATTCTCTGTATTGAAGAAGATGAAGGCATGCTTGGCTGCACTCTTTTGAAAGAGAGTGACATGCTGACAATCGAGGATTTTATCGCTCTCGAGGTCGAGCGGGCAGCACACCGCGCCGAAACATTAAAGCCAGCCTGGAAGTTCGAGTTCAAAGAACTGAAAAAAAAAAAGCAGCTGATTGAGATTGAAGTAAAAGCTCCGGTAGATATGAAGCTGGAGGCTGCCTCTGAAGACGGTCAAGTTGCTGCTGGTTCGGTCAGAATGGCTTCCGGAAAGCTGCGCGAAAGTCGCATCAATCTCGAAGTCAAAGCCGCCAGCGAGTCAGAGACCGCAACCCTGCGCCTGCAGATCGAAGAGGTCGATCGTCAGCTCAACACAAATGCTACCGATGCAACTTTGTGGCAGCGTCGTGCCGATCTTACCAGAAAGCTGCGCATGAATGTTTCGACACTGGCGTCTTTGCTCAATTCGGCAGTGCTGTCGGGCCGCATCGATCTCATGATCGACTGCGCTCTAACCTATGTTAAAGAGCGTCCGGCACTGGCCCCACTCGCCAGGGATTCACTGAGTGAGCTCGATAAAGGGCGGCTTCTGCAGGCTATCAGAGACGAATCGGTGACCGCTGAATTTCATTACCTGCTCCTGCTGGTATATGGCGCACGTTTCAACGACCCCGATATTTTTGCGCAGGCGGTAGCCGGTATGAAGACCGGTTTTGCCAGCGACAATCGCCAGTTTTACGGATTCAACGAGCTGCGGGTTGCGCACGGCGGCGGCATGAACGTTGAGAACCGGGTAGAATTGCTGACTGTCGATGACCTGCCGCGCATCAAGGTGAACGTAAAGAAGTATCTGCAGCACATCGGCTGCTGCCCTGATATCTATTCGATCGGCGTCGTCAGAACGCAGCTGCGTAAAATGCTGTCTATTCACCTCAACGAAGAAGTCGCCAGTGCACTCGTCGGCAGAATCGAGATGAATTTTGCCCGAAACTGGGTGGTTCCATCACCATCTGGAAATATGCAGATATACTTTGCCGATCAGATCGAAAGCTGGCCTGCTTCGGTCGAAGAGCACCAGCCTGAGTCTGCTGTCAGTCGCTGGCTGAAATTGTTGAGCATGGAAAAAATTCGTGAGACGCCTCTGCGAGATTTCTTTACTGGTGAGCTTTACCGACCTCCTTACCTTTTCTCCAGACAGGACGAAAACGAACTCAAATATGGTCTGATCAGCACCGCAAAATGGCTGGGCGGCCTCGACACTGTTGATTTTCCTGAAACCAGTGATGGCAAGCAGATTGCGCGCGCGATCTACCGGCGCTATTCTGATGGCGAAAAGGACTGGAGTGCTTTTTTCAAGGCGGCGATGCGCTCTGGCGATGTCGTTGCCATCTCAAAAACGCAGCGTCTTCTGCTGCTCATGGTTTCTGAATTCGGGCCGCACAAGCCGTTTTCTGAATTCATTCTTTCGCCCCGCATCGACGCCACCCAGAAACAGGACTGGAATATCTACACCCTGACCATGTACTGCGACATGTTTCGTCTCTGTCTTGCCTATCGCATCGCAGTTGACGAGCAGAGACTGTTCAATTTCCTGATCAATCGTATTCCTCAGCCTCCAAATGGCTGGAAAGATTTCATCGATTCGGCCGAGTGGATCATCATGTGCCTGTTGCTGACCAGTTCGCCGGTGCGCCGCTTTCAGCTCGATGTTCTGACGGCCCGCGCGCTGCGCTGGTTGCCACACTGGATTAACAAAGGCGATTATGAGAATTACGCTCAAACTCTGACCGTGTTAAGCTTTCTGGGAATCGGAGTGCTGGCCGATCTGGTGCCCGAAAAGCTCGAACTCCATCAGCTGCTGGAAAAGCGGCGCGTGTTCTGGATACAACATGCCTTTTCGCTCTCGACTGCGGGCAAAAAGGCATTTGACAGCTGGCAGAAGGCCTGCAGCAGCTAAGATATGCATTATCACAGGAGACATTCATGAACTACGACGAACAGAACATAGACGTTATCAATGCTGCGAGAGCGCGTATCTGTGACTATTACACCCGCCTCAACGACTTTTTTCTCAAGCGCAGTGAGCTGCTGCGCCTGATGATGGTGGCGGTCGCCGCCCAGGAACCGATGCTCTTTATCGGGCGCCCCGGCACAGCCAAGTCTTTGCTGGTATCGGTATTCTGTCAGGGCCTCGGAATGAAACAAGACGAATACTTCGAGTACATGCTGACCAAATTCACCGAACCGAGCGAAATCATGGGCCCGGTTGACATCGCTGAACTAAAGTCCGGGCGCTATCTGCGCAAAGTTGCCGGGCATCTGCCAACCGCACAGATAGCTTTTCTCGACGAAATCTTCAAGGCCAACTCGGCTATTCTCAATGTGCTGCTGACTGTCATCAACGAGCGCAAATACTATCAGGAAGGCAAACCGATGTCGGTGCCGCTCGTCTGCATGTTTGCTGCCAGCAACGAAATTCCTGACTTCGGTGAGTTCGACGCACTCAAAGACCGCTTCATCATCAAGGCAGAGACATTGCCGGTTCGCGACAGCTGCTTTCATGAACTTATTCGCACCGGTATCAGCTTCGAGAGTCGCACGCACAACCGGGAAAAGCCCTGGAAATCAGATTGCACGCTGCAGGACTTCGTGCTGGTGCATGATTATATCGTCTCTACCGTTCTGCCGGCGGCGGTTGAGCGTGACGATCGCGTGCTGCTCGGCGACGAACGCGTAACCACTGCATTCAAGGCGATCATCTCGGTTCTCGCTGATGAGCTCAAGGTCGAGATCACCGACCGCAAGCTGATCAAGCTCTACAAGCTGATCATGACTCAGGCTTTCATTTTCAACGGCGGCAACGTAACGCGCGAAGAGCTTAAAATTCTGTGTTACTGCGGCAATAACTTCTCCGATGTTCGCAAAATCAAGGATTATATAGAAGAAAGACTTGCCAATCTCGACTGACAGGTGCACTGATGCGTTTCTTACATCCCGATCAGATTGCTTACTGGTATAAAAAATCTTTGCAGAGATCAGGCTACAAAGAGCTTTACGCCTTTGCCCGCGATTTCTGGAAAGACCTGGTGCGGCGCGGTAGTTACGCGATACCGCCCGGCTTCGTCGCTCGCCTGATGGAGCGCTTCATGTCGGTGCCGATCGGTGAAAAAGAGCCGGTAAGGCCTGAGTTCCCCAGCGAAGACGAATATCTCGAAAAAATAAGATCGGCCGAGGGTGCCGACCGACTCGAAGGTATCTTTCTGCTGACTGGTGCCGATCGTGATACGGTTGTGGCACAGGGCATCTTTCAGCAGATCATCGAACGCCTGCCGCCTTTTCAGCATGATGCACTGGTGTTTTCTGACAGTGATCTCGAAAAGTCTTTTGCCCAGGCTCAGGCTATTCCAGGCGGGATCGACGTCGATGCCGTGCTCGAAAAAATTTATGCCCGGGCTATCGATGATTTTGCTCGAACCGACTTCAGGTTCTATGCCGATGACATTTTTGAAATCGGTCATCCTGGCCTGTTTGAACGCCCGGCCGATCGCCTGTTTTTCAGACGTATGACGCGCACCATGAAAGGCATCTCGTTCTGGACACGCAGTGTGTTTACCCTGAAAGAAGAAAGCTCGTGGGTTGTCGCGAAGTTCGGTGAGCCTCTGGTGTTGCCGCTTGGCGGCTATGACGAGTTGTCGAACAAGGGTACGCTTTCTTCGCTGGTGCCGTCTGAACTGGCTTATATCGACGAAAACATGGCATTCGATCTCTTTGATTACAAGCTGATCGAGAATCAGCTGACCTATTTCAAACGCGATTCGGGTGCGGTTTTTCGCATACGCCGCGATGTCCTGCTAAAGGTTGGTCTGACCGAATTTTTCGAGCATGAGCGGCATCTCGGCATGCTTTTCGCCTGGTGTTTCAATTTTGCCGAAAAGCTTATCGAGACCTTCGTTAAGGATATGGTGCAGGTTATCATTGCTGTCGATGGCTATAAGCCGTCTTCGCTCGATGATGCCTGCGGCTTTTTCAGGCACTTTCTGCACGAAAAGCGCCTCGACGGCCGAATCCGTCTGGTTACCGGCTATAGCGATGAGCAGCTGGGTCAGGAACTGCGCACGAATTCGCAGAACTGGGTGTTTTCGCGCCAGAAAACCGGTTACGGTATTCATGTCAGCGTTGATTTTCCGCAGACCGATGATTTTGCCGCTCTCAACCAGGACGAACAGGAAAGAATCCTCGGAACGCTTATCAACAACGCGATTGAAAGGATGGTGAAAAATGCGGATAGCCCGTCTTGAGGAATATACGAGAGTAGAAGGGCCGGGCCAACGCACTGCCGTCTGGTTTCAGGGCTGCAGCATCGGCTGCCCGCAGTGTTGCAATCCAGAAATGCACGACCCGGCGGCAGGTATTGAAATGACCCCGGAAGAACTGGTCGACGCTATTGTCCACGCTCGAGCCGAGGGTCTGACAATTCTTGGCGGCGAGCCGTTAGACCAGGCGGTTGAGCTCAGGCAGATGCTGCTGCATCTTTGCAACCTTCATTATCAGGACATCATAATGTTTACCGGCTACACCTGGGAGCAGGTCAATGCCGAGCGAGAGCGCGCCAGTGTCGCCGAACTCTGTGATCTTGTCATTGCCGGTCCGTTCGAAACCGCAGGCGCACCGGGTCGTCGCCGCTGGATAGGCTCAGACAACCAGACTCTGCATTGTATTACCGGTCGCTATCTTGAGCTGGTTGCAGACTGGCCGCAGTTTGTAAAGGAAGTTGAGATCGTGATCGGCGATAATGAGATGCTGATCAACGGGACTCCACTCGCTGCCGACGACGAGCTCGCCGGTTTGTTCATGCAGAAAGGGGAATGACGATGCGAAAATTCATCATAGATTTTGAATATAACGAGACTACCGGGCGCAGTTCGATTGTGGTCGATTTTAACGACGACAGTATGACCAACGTCGAAATTAACGAGGCGGTGCGCAGCGGCGAGATTCTCGAAGAAGTCATCGCTCAGACTGCCGCCATATTTGGCGAGGAAGTCGCCCAGCAGGTTCGTGATGGCCGGCTTCAGGCCATCTGCCTCGATCATCACCCCGAACTCAAAGAGAGTGACACCGGTATTCTGCTAAATCAGGAAGCAGTCAGAAAGCAGGAACTCAAACAGTGAAGCTGCAGCTTTACCCGGAAGACATTTTGCTTGAATATGCCGAGAAGGCTTTTGCCAACAGCATCGATGCGGCAGTAGTCAAACATGCTCAGTATCTCAATCGACTGCCGCGCATGATCGAATTTTCAGAAGAATTTGCCGAGCGCTGGCAGGCATTGGTAAAGTCGGCGGTTAAGCGCTTTGTCGCCGATACTTTCAAGCTTCGACCATTTCTTTTCGATGTTGAAGGCTATACAAAGAGGTTTACCAGTGCCGACGAGTACTTCTGGAACTCCTGCGAATTCTCTTTTTCGCAACGCGGCGCTGAAAGACTTTATGAGCTGCTGATGCGCGAGTTTATCGAAGAAGAGCCGATGTTTCTGGTGGCAACGCCAGATGACGGCCTGATATTGAGTATCTGCACCAGTAATTTCGGGCGTTATTCATTTCCGTGGTTGTGCCGCAATCGCGCAAACTGGTTGACGCAGGCGCTGTTCGTCGCCTGGCAGCAGGTTGTCATCGACAGGATTTCCTGGCAATACCTTCTCGACAATCCTGCCGAAGTTGCCCTGCCATTGCGTGAATACCTGATCGAGCGATGTGCTGATCTGATAATAGCCTGCAGCGGGCACATGAGGCATCTCGATCCGTCAACGCCAAGCGGTCAACTTGTCGATGTCGTGAACGATCTGCGAGAAGATGGGGTTCCGCTCAAGGTCTCATTCAATCAGCACGATTTCAGCGGCAAGGTGACGACAGTTCGCAGGTTCATTGCATCGGCCGAAAAGGCTTTTGCATACTGGTCAGGCGAGGGCAGTGTCGGTCTCGATGACGAAAAATTCATCAGAGGCGCAGTGCAGCAATACCGGTTTGCCGAAGAGGTGCGTGAGTTCGAGCAGCTGGTCAGCGATTATCTTGAAGGCCGTGGCATGGAGGGAGCAATTTATGAGTCGATCATACAAAATCAGAATTCCAATCGAAGTTCTACTTAGCAACGACAGGCTCGACAAGCTCGGCAGCTTTTCGATGCCATTCGACGTCATGCAGATTCTTCCTGCCGATCAGATGCAGGAACTGTTAAAGAAGTCTCTGCTGGCTGCCGGCTGCAGCGAAAGCGGTGCCGGGATTACTGTACCATGTAAAAAAGGCGAGACAGCAATTATCGATGTCGAAAACCGGATAATCCGGCTCAGGGCAAATTTGCCGAAGGATTTTGAAACCAGCGTATACGAAGAGTCTATCAGAAGTGTGAATGCCGAAATAGAAAAGGCGCTTGCCGAAGGAGAGCAGATTGTCGGAAGAATGAGTCAGAGTGCTGACAGTCTTCTTGCCGCACAGATGGCTGCTCAGTTGCGTGACCTCGCCATGGAAGCCCGCAAAGTGCTGAATGCCGCGCTGAAGGAAACCTACCGCGAAGCCATCAAAACCAAGGCGTCGCAGATCGGCAATGTGACGAATATCAGCGAAAGCAGCGAAGGCGGCTCGACGCGCATACGCATCGAGGTTGCAGTCTGATCAACGCTGGTGCACCAGCTGGTTGAGAAAGTCGATGCGGTTCTGCAGGTCTTCGTCTGGAATAGAACTGCTCTGCTGGTTTTTCAAAAACATCAGCATGCCCGAGATATCACGGGCGAAAGGCGCAAAGGCTTTCTGGTCGCCGGCTGATTCGATAAAATTATCGACAGTCTGTAGAGTCCCGCGGTCAGCATCGCGTTGAATGGTTCTGATCAGCAGGTTGGCGTAGTGCTCGCGCAGTCTGAAAGCGGCTTCGCTCTGGGTGTCAGAAACCTGCGTGATGGCTTCGGCAAAGGCCTGCATATCGACGCTGTGTGCCGCTCTCGCAATATTGCTGATCGGCCGGTCAGCTTCGAAAATCAGATCGTAAATGAAACCTGATGCCGGCATGTACTCTTTGTCTTCGACGTTTTCGGGGGCGAGGGCCATGACGATGGTGGTCAGGCTGTCATACTGGTTGTTGCAGTTGATCTCGAAACTGCCGATCAGGCGGTTTTTATCTGCCGGATTGACTTCGAGTTTGAAAAAGCCGATTTTTGGCGCTTTTATGCCGGTTGAATCCTGTTCGATCACGGCGACTCTGAAGTAGGGGTGGGTTGGTCCGATCGATCTGCGGTAGCCCGAGAACGAAATTTTGAGCTGCCCCGAGACGTTGGCGATGTCGGTGAAGAAGGCGTCTGAACCCCAGACATAGACACTTTCACTGACCTTCGACGGAATCGTATTGATATGCCGGGTTGGTGGCAGCTTGAACTTTTTGAGCACCGACTGGCGATAGGCGAAACGGCCATCGACCAGTTTCGAATCGTTGATGCGGTTGGTAATCGCAAAATCGGTGAACAGGTCGCTGAAAGACACTTCAAAAGATTTGAGTGCATCGATATAACCGCCGATGCTTCTGCGCTTAGAGCCGGTCAGCGCCTTGAAAAAACTGGTGCGGCTTTTGCTGTCGTGCAGCAGGCGGTCGACTATGTACTGGTTCCAGAGGTAGACCTGGCCGTAGTCGGGCATCGGGTTCCATTGTGCCCAGTTGTTGAGGCTGCGGTCTGGGTCTTCCTTGAGCAGCTTATAGTGTCCTGGCGGCGTGAAACCGCAGAAAACCGGGGCGATCTGTGAACAGCCTTCGTTTACCCAGGAGACTTCGTCTTTGTCCTGGTTGTAATGAATCATGTGTTGAAACTCGTGCGCGACGATTTCGAGATAGTCGTCGGCTTCGGGGTCGCAGGGGTAGGTGTCTATATAAAGAATTTCGCGCTGGTTGCTCTTAGTCTTGCTGTGTGCCGGAAATTCAGACTGCAGCATCTGGTCTCCGGCAAAGAAATAACCGGCGACGTAGCCGTCTTCGGGGTTCTGGTAGCCATCCTGGATGTCGAGCATGAGCAGGGTGATGCGATCTTCGCCATCGAGGCCGGGCCGGGCTTCATTGCCGAAATGGCCGGTGGTTACCGGGTAAATTTTCTGGTCGAATTCTTTTTGTACACGATCAATGGCAGCTTGCTTGACGCTCTGGGTATCTTCGACATAAACGTAGCAGCTTTTGCCGACAGCACGCAGAATAGCGGTTATCCGGTCGAACTGGTTGTTGGCCATATTTCTGACCCAGAACTGTTCTTTATGGCCGAGCGATTTTACCGGCGCCCGGCTGACAGAGATTTCTGGGTTGACGTCTGCATAAGAAACGCCTGATATCGGGCCCATAGCAGGGCTGCTGCGCTCGGGCAGTTCGATCTCACGTGCGAGAATATGGGTGGCGTCGATGCGGTTGCCGCGCGCGGCTTCGGCCGGTGCCGCACACACGAAAACTGCCAGCACTATCGCGGGAAGAATACATCTGACTGATCTGATTATGTACATAGTTTTCTCCATACCCATACATTATACAAAAAAATTCAACAACCCGAAACGCCCAGACAAGGATCGGGTAAAAGAATTGTCGGGATGAGCCGATAATTGGCGTGAAATAGTTGAGCGTTCGTGGATTTTCTGACAAAAACGGGTGGCTTATGCACAAATTGCTGATTATCGTGTTTTCTGTGCTGGTTATAGCGGTCGGCTGGACTTGTCGTGCGGCTGATGCCGATACGCGTTACGGTTTCGTCGAACCTTCCCTGCTCGAGATTATCAGCGTCGAGTTTGCCGCCGACCCTTATTCGCGCGCCAACTACGACCCATTTGTCAAGATAAAGGTGTTCAACAACTCACCTGAGACGATTACTCAAGCCTATATAAAAGTTACGGTAAGCGCCGACAAGGGCCGTTTCAGACTTTTTACCGATCGCTTCAGACATATAGCCAACGGTGGTCTGCGCCCATACACCAGTGACGTCTGGAAATTTTATCCACGCGGCTCCAGCCAGATGGCCCTCAAGGGGCTGCCGCGCGACGCGACGATCACCGCCGAAGTCGAACAGGTCTTCTGTCCCAAAAAGAACTCACCCTGGCACTACGAACACAAATTCGACTACCCCCAACGCCACGACTTCGCCTGGTGAGCTGATTCTCTGCCAAACTTAGGAACCGCAGATTACACAGATTGGCGCAGATCTTTTGGGAGATTTAACCAGACATCGAAAAGGGGATTCTGCGACTTCGTTTTTCACCGGGAATGATGAAAATTTTCTGGTGATTGCAAAGATTGTGGAAGCGGCGTAAATTGTATTTAGCGACCGGGTTTAAACGCCGGCGGCAGAAAATTTGCGAGAGGGCATGGCGACGGAAGCTTTGCCACAAATAACGGAGGAAAACATGATTACCTGGAAATATGAAAAGGCTGATTTTGACTTTCAGAATTTCGTTAAGAGCATGCTGGCGCATTTTAAGCGCATCGCCACTACCGACATGGTGCTTTCAGATTATATCTGGCGCGAAAAAGACAATATTGCGAAGCGTGGCAACCCGGAAGCCCCGACCTGGAAAGATCTGCTGGCTGAACTCGAAGACGGGCAGCAGCTGTTTTTCCCCTTTGCTGAGCCGAACGAAGGCAAACCCGTGCGCTGCGCCGACGGTACCCGCGTTCAGCTGACGACATCTCCTTCGACAGGCGAGTTTACATATGACGAGAACGAAGTCGTTGGCTTTGCAGTAACCATGACGCGTACCCGCTATGAATTTCATCCGGCTCTGTATTTTATCGGCAACGAAACCGACCGGGTACCTTCGATGGAAAAACGCCCGGTTGGCATTTTTGAAGACAAGATTGCCGATTTCCTCAACAGTTTCAAACGTGAAAAATCATTGGCTGCTGGTGAATCAAAGCCAGAAACCCGCAAAATGAAACCCCTCTAATTCAGGATTCCTTTGCCGGGCAGATTTCCTGAACGCGGCCGACTTCGCCGCCGGTCAGGCGAACTTTTATGCCATAGGGATGCGACGGGGAATTGGTCAGAATGTCCTGCACAACGCCCTCCGTCAGCTTCCCTGTGCGCTGATCCTGTTTCAGGATTATTTTGACAGTCTGCCCCGGTTTTACGTCTGCTCTTTTTTTTCCGTCCACTTTTGTTCCTTTTGTCTGCATTCATCAGTTATTGTCATTCGTCAGCGCTAAATATAACACAGAAGGGCAAACACGACAGTAGTAATACTCGGTGAGCAAAACTGTCATCAATAAAGACTGTGTGTAAAGCGTTTGTACTTTTCGTCATTGCGAGCGAAGCGAAGCAATCCTATTGCCAATAAGATTGCTTCAGGGCTTCGCCCTTCGCAATGACAATTATTGACCGAGAATTGCTGACTCGACAGGCGCTTACTTTACATTTCAGAGAATTCGTAATATAGAGTTTCTACACAAAATGAAACATGACGCAGTAATATTCGATATTGATGGAACACTCTGGAACGCGAGTCAGGCAAGCGCAACCGGTTGGAATGCCGGTCTTGCAAAACTTGGCATCGACATAGAAATAACCGTAGAGCAGATAGAGAGCGTAGCCGGCAATCCTTACGAAAAGTGCGTGGACATTCTTTTACCCGGGCTGCGAGAGAAGTATCCGGATCTGCTGGAAACGCTGAATACCTGCGAAATCGAGGTTGTCAAATCAGCCGGCGGAACCTTTTATGCTGGCGTCCTCGAAGGTATGCAAACAGTTGCCGGCTCACACAGAATTTTTCTGGTAAGCAACTGCCAGGACTGGTATATGAAGCTTTTTCTACAGTTTTCGGGCATGAAACCATTGCTGGCCGGCTACGACTGCCATGGCATGTCAGGGCAACCGAAGCACGAGATGTTCGCCAGGTTGATAAGCCGGTTTGGCTTAAAAAAACCGGTCTATGTGGGCGACACTGCCGGAGACGAAAGAGCCGCACAACTTGCCGGCATAGACTTTATCCATGCGGGCTATGGCTTTGGTTCATCGACAACCAGAACGGTGAGCTGCCCCTCATTTCCCGCAGTAGTCGAACATTTGCAGGACATCGGTTAGATAAAAAATCCCGTAGTGATCGGTCGCGACCGATCACTACGGGATGTCATTTCCCTGTTGATTTTATTTTTCGGTCAGTTTTTGAGTTCGTGGTAGTCCTGATGGATGGCGGACTGCGATTCGAGGCCGAGGAATGCGAGCAGGGAGGCGATCAGGCGGGTTTTCTGTTCGGCGTCGATCTTGCTCCAGGTCTTGCTCTTGACTTCGACGAATTTGCCGATTTCGGGCTGTACCATGGTGTCGACGTTGATGAAGAACTTGATGCCCTTGAACTGCACGTGGAAGCGCAGGCGGTCTTTCTGAATTTCGAACATCGAGTCGGGTCGGAAATATTCGCGGTAGAAGCGCAGCGAATTGCCGGCCTGGGCGATGTAGCGGCTGCGCGAGAGCAGAACCTTGCTTTCGGGGTGAACGCCGCTCTTACTGTCGCCAATCATGGTCAGGCGCGGGCGCACGCTCTTGACGTTGCCTTTTTCGTCAAGCAGTTCGTCTTCTCGATAGCGGATCATCTCGTCGCTGTTGTTGAACTTGAAATAGGTGTCGAACTGCTTGTAGTGCTTCTTCTGTTCGATAACGATTTCGGGCAGGTTGATTTTTTCGAGAATCGGGGTGATATCATCGACCTTGACCTTGGTTTGCACTTCGAAGCTTTCTTCCTGGGTGGCGCCGCCGATGGCGACGAGCTTGGAGAGCAGTGACTGTTCGCGTTCGCTCAAAAATTTATCGACCTTGGCGGCGAATACTTTGGCTTCTTCGAGCAGTGAAGATTCATCGACGGTAAGCAGCTGGCGTTCTTTCATCAGCCATTTGCCATTGACCATGACATGAGTTACGTCATTTGATTTGCTGGCATAAACGATTTGAGCGTAAGCACCGTCTGGATCACGCATGAATCGCGGCGCATTGTGTACGGGCTGCAGGTCGACGAGAATGATGTCTGCGCGCTTGCCGGGTTCGATCGAACCGGTGATTTTGTCCATGTGCAGGGCTTTGGCGCCGCCGCGGGTGGCCATGTAAACTACAGTTTTGGCGGGCAGAGTGGTGGGGTCGCCAGATTTGAGTTTGGCCAGGAACGAGGTCAGGCGCATTTCTTCGAACATGTCGAGATCGTTGTTCGAAGCCGGGCCATCAGTGCCGATGCCGACGTTCATGTTGAGTTCGACCATCTTGGCAACGGGTGCCGCGCCCGAAGCTAGCTTGAGGTTTGAAGACGGGTTGTGAACGCCGCCACAGCCATACTTGGCCAGATCGCGGATTTCGCCCTCATCGATGTGAACGAGGTGGGCACCGATCAGTTTGGCGTCGAGCAGGTGATGGCGCTTGAGGTAAGGAACGACCGGCACGCCGTGTTCTTCGCGCAGCTGATCTACTTCGAAAGCTGTTTCAGCGATGTGAATCATCAGCGGCACGTCGAATTCACGTGCAATGGCTGAGCAGGCCTGCAGGATTTCAGGAGTGCAGGTATAGGGTGCGTGCGGAGCGATGGCCGGAACGATGAGCGGGTGATTTTTCCATTCTTCGATGAAGCTGCGGGTGCGGGTAAGCGCTTCTTCGTAAAACTGTGCATCAGGTGAGGGAAACTTGAGAACGCTCTCGGCGCAGATGGCACGCATGCCGGCGTCGGCAGTCGCTTTGGCGATTTCTTCCTCAAAATAATACATGTCGGCAAAGGTGGTGGTGCCGCATCTGATCATTTCGGCGCAGGCGAGTTTGGTGCCGAGAGTGACGAATTCGGGCGAAACAAATTCACGTTCTACCGGCATGATATAACCCATCAGCCAGACATCGAGGCGCAGGTCGTCTGAGAGACCGCGCAGCAAAGTCATCGGCACATGCGTGTGACCGTTGATCAGGCCGGGCATCAGGATCTTACCATGGCAATCCATGATTTCGGCGCCTTCATATTCCTTGCAGATATCTTCCTGGCTGCCGACTGCGACAATCGAGTCGCCTGACACGGCCACCGCGCCGGGATAATACTGATTGAACTTTTCGTCTACAGTGAGAACTGTAGCGTTCTTGAACAGCTTGTCTACTTTTTTCATCTATTTTGGCCTTTCCCTTTGAGTTAGCAGAAAGGATAGCAGTAACTCCAACTAAAATCCAGTACACAGTAACGATATGGTATTGGGGGTGTGTTGAGAAGCATCGGTCTTGCAATAGCTGATTAGACAGGCTTTTGTCGTTGCCCCGACGATTTTGATGACATTTTACGACAATTATCGTTATAGTATTCTGGTAGAAGTTAGAACGTTCTTGAATGAGGTATCCGGTTGGATTGTTTACTGGCGGATTTAAGAGGGGTAAAGTCCGGTAATAGAGGCTTTCTGCTGGGGCTGGCGGCGGTTCTGATTCCGATCATGATCGTCATGGTTGTGGCCTATCAGTCACATGTCAGGCAGGAAGCTCTGCGCGCGCATCGCGTTTACTGGAACGATCTGGTAACCAAGGCCTCCGAAGGAGTCGCCGAAGAGGCTTTCCGCTGGCTGCAGGACAACCCTGAAGATCCGGCCAATCTTATCTTCGCGAGGTTGCGCGATACGGGAACTTCTGCTCCCGATACGGTCAGTATGCAGTTGACAGCGACGCAGCTGCCTTTTATCAATTTTCTGCGCGACAGTTACGATGGAATCGAAGTCATTAAAAAGGTCACGCTGACCCTGTCTGGCATAACCCCGCTTTTTACGCCGGTCGCGGTGCCGCCAGCCGCTTTTGACCCCAAGACGCAGGGGCAGATATACCCTGATCCGACTGATGTTTTCGGGCTGCTCAAGGCAGAAATCGAAGCTGATTTTCGTGGCTTTCGCCGCAAGTTCGTGGTCGTGCGCGACATCAAGGCGATCAACATTCTGCCGAGCGTGTTCGGCAAATTCACTCTATTTGTCAGAGAGAAAAAGAACGGAATCGACTACGACTGGAACCGGTTGCGCAATTCATCGCGCGTGAGTCCGCCTTTTCTCGACTCGTTCGGCTTTGTCGAGCCAGATTCAAATGCCCTTAACAACCCGCTGACGCTTATTCATCATTCGGATGACGAAAACAGGGTATGCAATACGTCTGCCATTCCCGAAGATTCGGTGGCTCCACCGATTCCGACAGACTGGGCCAGTATCGACCTGCTCAAGCGCGGCTGGGTGTTTTTTGGCCGCAGCCCCGACAGCGGCCCTCTGCAATACTACATTTTTCAGCCTATGCATGGCGATGTAAAGATCGCCGCCAATCACGCAACCCTGCCATCTGCTTTTCAGAACAAATTTCATCTCTTTTACGGCGGCAGTTACATGCTTTCTGACCGCAGCAAGCTTTATTATCTGCTGCGCGACGATTCGCCGACCAGCCCGCCCTGGAGCAACTTTTTTCCGAACAGCGGTGGTATAAATATGCCGGCCTCAGGTCTGGTCGACGGCGATGGCACGAATCTGCGCGGCTGGATGGCCTGGCAGACGAGGTTCGGTCTGATGTCGATGAGTCGCGAACTGCTTGAAGCGGTGTCATTGTATCACCTGCTCGTCAGCTATTACGAGCATCCGCAGCATCAGGTGGGCGATACTGCGGCGAGTCTTGAGTCGGTACATTCTTCTCTGATATTGCCGATGGGCGACATGTTTCCGCTCAGTTCTTCGCAGATAGCTGACCGCCGCTCGCCTACCATCATGCTGGGCGCCTGGCTGCGATTTTTGCAGGTTGGCAATATCGCGCAGATCGACGATGACATGAAGACAGCACTGGACCAGACCCCGCCCGGAGACTGGCTGCGTCAGCTCGACAGCCCGGTCAATGCGGTTAAGCCGGTCAAATATTTTTTCCCATACTTCCCGATCAATGCCAATCGCCAGGTCAATCCTCCGAACTTCTCTCTTGAATTCGGCAACGACAGGGTGGGTTGGGCAAATTACCCTGTCTGGGGGCGGGTCGATGACGATATCGGAACAGCTACAGCAGATTTTGCCAAGGTTGCCTACAATGTCTACACCAATATCTTCGAAAAGATCGGCAATCCGCTTGAAATCTGCGACATCATAATGACGAAAATGCTGGTTTATCCCGGTATGATTGTTTTTGAACAGATGATCAACGACAACATGCGGGGAACTGCCGTGAGCCTGTTTGTGCCAGGCGGCAATGCGCCAAGCGATCCGCCTTTGCGACTAAAGACATTGCCGGCACAGCTGGCCGACGTTCTGCATGGAGCTGACAGCAGCAGCGGCGTGCCGATTTCGGGGTCGGTCGCTGATTTTGGCAACAGTTTCTTTTACAAGAATCCTGACAGCTCGCAGAATGGGCGTGGTATCAGTGGTGAATGCATATCTATCAAAGATACCGCCGGTCGCCAGCTGGCGCTTGGCTCGCTCGGCGTTCTCTGGCCATTTTCTCCGGACTTTTCGTTGCCGGCCGCCGCAAATGCCGGCAATGGCGGCACCGGCTATGACCTGCGTCAGAAAACGACTTTCGTAGCATCTTCTTCCCAGATTTTTACTGAAAATTTTCTTTTCGAAGAAAACGGCAAAACCGTTCTCGATCTGCGCGGCGGCGTGGTGACCGTTCTCAACGACCAGATAAAGCTGAGTGCAGGCGGCGGTAACGAAATAATCGTGCGTAATGGCGGCATGCTGATCGCTTCCGGTGGCGAGATACTGCTCGAAAGTTCTCTTCGAATGCAGAATCCGCAGGACAGTCTGGTCATCGCCACCGCAGTCGAAGGTAAAGATATTCATTTCAGGCCTGGTCGCTATGAAGCCTTTTTCATCTCGTCCGGAACCCTGCGTCGAGCGGCCGCCGGCGCGATACACATCGTCGGCGGCGCTGCCGTCAGTTATCTCGACTTCAATAAGAATGCTTCGTCGTTGTTTCATGGATATCCTGGCTCAGGATCCCAGAGGCAGACAATTGTCTGGAACGAAAAGTTCAACGCGATCGATCCCGACCGCTATTCGGCCGGTATTCGTGTTCATCTCGGCAAATCGCTGGTTTACTGGGCAGATGAAAAGGCGGATCAGCCATGACCAGAAACCCGACGAGTGCATTCAGCTATATAGAACTTGTGCTGGCGCTGGTTGTAATCGGGCTGGCGCTGCTGCCGATTTTGTCGACGTACTCGGCATCACATCAGAATACCCGGGCTACTCTCGAAGAAGTCACTTCGGTGAACTTTGCCTCTGAGCTGATCGAGGCGTTGCAGGCGCTGCCGTTCGACCAGCTATGTCTTATGGATGCCGAGGTAACGTTCAATAATGGTGTTTTTGCGCCTGATCCATTCGCTACGGCTGCTTTGAGCGGAAACCAGCACGGCATGAGCAGTAGGCCACTGCCGCCGGAGTTTTCGACGCATGTATTTGTCGATTCTTACCCTGTTTCAGGTATGCTGGTCAAAGATTCGGCCATGTTGCGCATTGCGGTTACCGTCAGCTGGGGCGCGCGTAACCGGCGCATTCAGCTGATAACGTTGAAGGGGCGCTACTGATATGAAAAAAAGAGCATTCACCATGATCGAAATGATGATAGTCACTCTGGTGACGGCAATCGTCATGGCAGTGGTGCTTAAACTTCTGAGCGGCGCTTTTACCGGCGCGGCCAGAGGCTACGACAACCTGTCGATACTGCAGGAAAAATCGCGGCTGATAGCGGTGCTCAAACAGGATCTGCGCACTCTGATATTCGCCGGCGCTGATAACATACCGGTTCCATCGATCAGTTACGATGCCTCCGGTCATACAGCAAAGCTTGAATTCAACAAAGTATATGGCATAGATGTGAACGGCCGCCCCCTTGTCGAAAAAATCACATACCAGAAGCAGCCGGCAGATGCCCCGGCCGGCAGTCTTTTCGGGGTAATGCGAACTTGCGAAGTCGGGCCGGTTCTGCAGCGAAATTACCTGCAGGGAATGCTGGCCAGCTTTCGCATCGACCTGCTCGACGCGACCGGCGCGCCAATCAACAACGCAGCCAATTCTGCCAGCCTGAAAAAAGTTCGTCTGGTCATGGAAAGCAAAGGCAGCGAACTGCTGGCGACAACGGTCAGCGTGTATTCTCCTTATGTGCCTGCATCGGGTACAGTCAGCCCGGGTGACCTCTGGTGCCCGAATTACATGTTCGCTGAATATGCGCCGGGAGCTCCGATTAAGCTGTTTCAAGGCGGAATGATACAGCTGACCGGCAACATGGCGCTGGGTGTTCCTCTGTCGATGGCTGGAGCCACGGCTTTGGGCACTCCATGAATTTACAGTGACAAATTTACATGAATATCGTCTTAACAATTAGAAACAACTGAAACTATGGCGTCTGTCGAGAATCATAGAATTACTGACGAGCTGCTCGTTGCCAGAATAGTCCGGGGCGAGAAAAAGATGCTTGACGTTCTTTTCGATCGTTACATTGAGAGGCTGATGCGTTATGTGGTGCTTTTTGTCAAAAGCCAGGAAGAGGCGAAAGACATTACGCAGGATATACTGGTCAAAATTTTTAAGGCTCTCGGCAGTTACAGGTCGTCAGGAAGGTTTGAAAGCTGGTTTTTTACCATTGCCCGGCGAACCTTGATCGATTGTTATCGTAAGAAAAAGCTCAAGACATTTTCATTCGACAGTCAGGAAATTGAAGAGCCGGTCGCCCAGCCACAAGAAGGCTCAGGCAAAGCGCCGGAATTGTTACAGGGGTTGCCGGCAAGAGATCGCGAAATATTGCAGTTGAGATTTCTGGAAAGCTTATCATATGAGGAAATTGCAGAAATTACCGGTATGGCGCCGGGTACTCTGAGAAATGTAGTTTGTCGTTCGCTGAAGCGCCTTCAGGAGGACAATCCGGATGAGTTGTCATAAATTCCGAGAGTGGCTGGAAAACTGTCCTGAAGCAGGGTTGGTCAATCTCCCGACGGAACTGCGGGAGCATGTCGACAGCTGCCGGGTTTGTTCAGCTCTTTTGAAAAGACTGGCAGAGCAGTCTTTTGCACGATTGCCTGCCGGTATGAAGGCTGCCATTCCAGATATTAAGAAAAAGGTGATAATGCAGTGCCACGTCAGAGAGGAAAAGTCTGGTAGTGCTTTGCCGGTCGTCTGGAAACTGGCTTTGCTGTCTCTCGTCAGCTTTCTGATTCTGGCAGTTTTCTACGTCAGGCCGGGCTCGTCTGGAAGAAGCCAGAGCGCAACTGTTGCAGAGGCGTTAGCCACAATTACCAGACTCGACCGGGAAGTTGAAAAGCATCTTGCCGGAGCCCCTGATTATGTTCTGGCAGCGGTTTCAGATACACTTGCAAAAGGTGATTCGGTAAGAACTCGCAAATTTGCTGAGGTAGAGCTGACATTTTCTTCGGGTTCAACGGTTTCGCTCGGGCCAGATGCGCATTTTCAGCTAAGCGGCAGCAACTGTTCAGGTTATCAGCAACAGGGACGTGTGCTTTTTAAAGTCAAACCTCTTGCTCCGCCAGTTCCAATTGAAGTAACTACACCTTTAGGCTTGACTGCAGTCCTTGGGACGGTTTTCGTTCAGGAAATCGGAACTGACACAAGTTTCATCGGAGTCTCGGATGGGGTTGTAGAATTCAGGTCAAAAGCTGATGGAAGCAATGTTCTGAGGGCTGGTCAGCTTCTGCTGATCGCCAGTTCCGGCAAGGTTCTCGATATGAAAGAGATCGGCCGGGAAGCGGTGACTGCGCTCATGGATCTGAAAAGGCTTCAGCCAGTTCCTGAGCCCCTGCAGGATTATGACAAGGTCGTGGGTGATGAAGTTTCTTCGCAAACATTCGAGGCGATGGACGTGTATCCGGCTTCCGCAACGAAACAGATTTCGTCTGAACCTGACAGCGCGCCGGAAGAAGCTGACATCGAAGATGTTTTGCCTGAATTCGACGAAACAGAGGGGTCAGAAGAAGGGCAGTCGGGAAATGAAGATGTGACAACAGGGGCATCTAATTCAACATTGGGAGTCTCAGGGTATTAGTCAGCACTTGAAGCGAAAGACTTCAGGAGACTGTCTGATGGTTTATGGAATTAAAGTTGGAATCAATTTCACAGGAGGAAGTATGGGAAAAAGACTATTGTGTGTATTGGTTTTGTGTCTGTTGGTAACGAGTATGGCAGGGGCAGCGGTAACGGCTGACCAGTGGGCCGCTGATTATTCGCTGTATCAGGAATATATGAATTCGACGCCGAAGAATTATGCCGCGGCGGTCAATGTAACCAGAAAATGGGTAGAGTATGCCGGTCAGGATGCAGCCGGAGTCGCCGCTGCTGCCGGTGAGGGTGTGACAAAAGAATCGCTTACCGCAGTTCTGAACAATGTCTATCGTGAAGCCTGCGGCGTGATCTGCAATGATTTTAATTCTCTGATGATCACGGATTCGGTCAAGGCGGCAGAATTTGCAATTGGCATACAGAGCTATTTCCGCGACAATCCTGCGATTTTTGAAGAATTTGCCGCCGCCAACAATTCGTCGGTTGCAGTGATGAGGCAGGTAATGGATCAGGCCATCAAAGATGGCATCATGAGAACCTATGCTGTCGCTGCCGAAGAATACAGCCGCCTTGCCAGAGAGGGCAAGCATGAAGAGGCCGCCAGAGTCAGTGCCGGCTGGCAAAGAGTGGTTTCGGCCTGGAACGCCACGAACAGCCCGATTCCCGAAGCTTTCAACTCATTTGCCGGAGTCGATCCGCAGACTACCGTGACTGACATGAAAGAATTCGAAAGAGATCATGCTGAATGGCGTGAAGCGGTCAGAACGGGCGACGCGACCAAGGCATTCGCACTTGTCGAAAAATGGCTTGCTTTTGAAAAAGACAATCCGAAACGGGCTTCGGCGATGCAATACCTTTTCAACGCCTTCGACGGAGGAAAAGCTACTGACAAGACCAACTGGAAAGCTGTTTTCAATGTGGCGACATACGTTCAACTCTGGGCTTTCGATGTTAAGGCCTACGAAAGAGCGGTAGCCGAGGGCCGCCTGGCCGACGCCATCGCTTTGATTACGAAATGGGAAGCGATTTTTGCCGGTGAATACGGTGATGCACTCTGTCGCGATTTGAATTTCGGTTTCGACAAGGCACAGGCAGTGGCCAATCTGGTAGCTGCACGCACGCAGCTTGCAGGCGTCGACCCGACGATCAGCAGTGAAAATGTCGATTCTTTCAGAAGAGATCTGGCCGAGCATGGCGTGTGCAGCGAAAAATTTGCGCAGGCCGAGCCGGGTTCGGAAGAATGGTACAACAATATCGCCAGAGCCGTCGAACTGGCTGACAAGTGGAGCAGAATTGCAAAAGAGAATCCGGCACTTGCAGCTGAAATCAGCAAAGCTACAGGTATTAACCTGCCAAAAGACGCTGATGACAACATGAAGCAGCTGCTGCAGGCCACGGTCATCGATTCGGCTGCCAAATTCAACGCTGCTCTGGGTTCAGGCAGCCTGCAGGGCGCACTCGATATCATCAAGGTCTGGGACGATTATCTGAAGAACCACAGCCAGGCCGCCGCGATAGCTGAGCAGACCTGGCCGGGAATCGGCACGACACTTGAGCGCTTTCAGGCCGGTCTGACCATAATGACCACCACTGAACAGCCAGCTGCTCCAGCTTCGACTGAGCAGTCGGGACAGGGAACCCTCGGCGTGAGCGGTAATTAATGCATGTTTCGCGGGCAGTCACAGTACTGCCCGCGATTGCAACTAAATACAGGCTTAATATTGATGATTTAGACTAATTTTTTGCAGGCTCTGTAAAAAAAGTTTGCGTTGTCGTAAGGGTTGTAATTTGGGTATAACTTTATTAGAAGAACTTTTCAGGGATTGAACGTGCAAAGATTGTTGCTCAAGATCTGAGAGCCGTATTTTGCTGCCAGGAGGGTAGACATATGAGAACCTCGAAGAGTCCGGGAACAGGGTTGCTTTGGCTGCTCTGTCTGATGATGATTTGTGCGTCGTCGCAGCTTTTTGCCTGTTATACATACCCGGCGCCGCACACCCCCAAACCGTCCGGGCCGTACATCATCTACACGGCTCCTGATGCATACCCGTTCAAACATAATTACTGGTTCAACGTCAATCTGAACACCAATTTTACTTTGCCGGCAGCGGAATTTGGCAGTGAAGAGGGCAGACAGCGCAATATTCCATTCTCGCCCATGGTTTATGACAAAAAGCCTTACATTTACTTCGGGCCAAACAAGATCGGTTCATATGAATTGTTGAACGGGCCGGGCTTTCGTCTTACCCCTGGATACAATCTCAAAGTTGAGTATAATCTCGGCTCGACCCTCGATTACTGGCACTGGCGCAACGAATATGACTGGAATCTCATCAATTACTGGTATTCTACCGGGCATCGCACAGCAACCTACTGCTGGTCAGGTGGCTGTGTGTCGTGGGCCGGGCCTCCTCCAGGGAGCTATTGCTGGTCCGGTGGTTGTTCTACCTATTATGTCTGTTACAACAACCATGAAGTCTACTACTGGGATCGCGGTGCTTTTTTGCGCAAAGTAAAGCAGCCTGAAAAGAAGAATTTCCCCATAAGAACCTTCAGCACTGTGTGGGATCCAATATCGAGAACCTATGTCAGAAAGACAAATAAAATCTATCCGAATCCTGAGTCGGGCAATTTTTTCAACTCAAACATCACTGGCATCAAAGATCTGACTTTCAGCTATCAGGTTGAGTTTTATGAAGTATATCTGAGCTGGTATCAATACACTTTTGGCAAGATCAAACCGCCTGATTCGTCAAAATCACTGCTGGCTGAGATACACCCCAGACCTGCGATTAACCCGACATGGCGGGTAGATGTCAGCGGAATCTGGTATCCCACCATCGGTGATACCAAAGTAAATATCACCTTCAGATGGTCGCGTGACTCGCTTAATGGCAGCAGTGGCGCCAGAGAGAAATACTACATCGAATACGGCAAGATTTTCGATGGCATGATCAAGATGAAAGATGTCATCAAGATGCTCGCCAATCTTGGTTTTGGCCAGGTCGATGTGCCGGTTTACATGGCGCTCGAAGGCCCAGAACCGAGATTGTATCTGGTTACGACACCTACTATCGTCAAGGGCCAGAGAATCGCTCCCATGCCATATACAGCAATAGATCAGTCCAACTGGCTGTCTGGCGCAGGCGTTATCAAGGGCTATACCCTTCATCCGACCACTCAGACCAGAGCCCGCGGTTACATCAGAGAATGTGATAACCCGCCGATATTCGGTTCTGATGGCAGACCCAAAGCTGGCCCGGTCAAGTATGTTTTTAACAAAATTTTCGACGTCAATAATGACGACAAGGTCGATAATGCCGACAAAGATTTTTTTGACAAGGTTTTCCCGACTGCAGATTTCGATGAAAATGGAAAAGTAGATATCAATGACTGCAGCAGTGTCTGGCATCATGCTTTCGTCAGCTTTCCGACCGCATTCAGCGAACTTTCTGCCCAGATCAGAGCCAGATTCGCCGCCTTTCCGGCGCTTGCCACCAATCGCCGGTTCATGGCAACTGCTGGTCCGGTCGTGATTCCAGAGGTATATCAGGGTACCGGCACTATAAACAGATACGTGCAGATTGGCTGGCGTGGTAATGCCTTCGTCGGTGAATTCTATGTTCAGCCAATTCCTGGCGCCTCTTCGAAGAACTTCAAATTTTCGCCGACTGTGATGAGCTACAACGAAAAAAGCGATCCAGGCGTAGTCGGGTCTAACTTCCTGACCAACCTTGGGCCACAGGCACAGCCAACCCTCGCACAGCTGTATCGCAAGACTACCATGGATTACCCCGACGGAACCCTGCTGGGCCGTCTGAAATCTCTGACCGGTAGAGTTTATCCAAAAGGCTGCTTTTACAACAAGGTCAACAATACCAATGCTACTGTGCATGCGCTGGGTGACCCATGGGGCATCGGCCAGCTCGAATCAGTTGAATCCGGCTGGATGGGCAACATTTTCATCTACGGCGATGCTGATGGTAACGGTTACTATGACAAGAACGACATGGCCGACTGGGACAAAATCAAAGCCAGAGACGGCTTTCTGCTGTCGACGGTATATCAGCACAAAATCGGTATGGCGCCGTTGCATGCGGTTCAGACCGATAACGACAAGACTTTCCGCGTAATCGCCGGCGGTAAATTCTCGGCTTACCCGCCAGATGGCAAGACTGATTTCGTTCTCAAAGAATCATACAACTACAAGTTCATCAACCCGACAATCTGGGCTTATGACTCTGGCGATGGCAATCAGTTCTCGCTGGGTCGCCGCTTCTCTCTCGAAGGTGGTTCGTCTGATCCCGAAAAGCCTAAAGAACCGCCTAAACCGCCGACTGAGGTCAGATATCTCCCGACCAATATCATCGGACCGAACGATATCCCCGAAGATATTCCGCAGACCTGGAGCCTCTCAGGCGCAGAAATGGTTATCATCAAGCCAGACACCTGGTCGCAGACCTGGCGCATTTCGCCAGACGTCCCGGGTGGAACTGGCGCCGGCACCAGTTTTACTTATGAATTTCTGCAGGCTGGAAAATACACGGTCATTCACACGGTAAAATACACGCAGCGCATTGTCACGGCGGTTACCGACGGTCTCGGTATCATAGTCTATTACGCCGCCACCGACATTCCGCAGACACGAACGCTTACCTATGATGTTACCGTTTATGACCATACTCCAGCTGACTTTGACGACCCGAAGCTTACGCTCAACGGGCCCGGCAACATCACGACCTATGCTCCACAGTGGGGTGGCGATTCGGCAGCTCTGAGAAATCGCGATTTCTCAGGTTCGTTCAAAGCCTACCCGGAAACCAGAACGACCGATATCAGACCCGTCGGTATTCCGTCGATGAACAACAACGACTGGTATTATCTGCGGGCATCGGTTAACGGCAAGGAACATCTCGACCAGAACTTCGATCTGGTCAACGCCGCCGGCACGCTTCATACCTACAAGGCAAAGCTCGAACTCAAGTTCGCCCGCAATGTTAACGAAACCTCCGACCTGAACGAGGGCAACCTGGCCGGAGCCGGGCATCTTGAAGCGTTCAGCGGCATACTGCTCGACAAGCCGATCAGCATGAATATCGAAGTCAAGCGCCATCAGCCGGGCGGCGCCGTCGAAAACTGGCGAAGTTTCACTTATCGCCCCGACCGCGATGCCCAGGGGAACCTTGACATCGACAAGTCGGCGATGAATACCTACCTGGTGCGCGTTGGCAGTCGCTTCCTTGAAGTCAAGACGGTATCGTTCTCTTCAGAATATCAATGGGATCTTCCGATACCGACTTTCCCGAACGAAGGCTATGAGACAATCGTGACGCTGGTCTGCATGCGCCGTGACTTCTACCTCGATCACCCCAGCCAGGAATCTGCCAACAAGGCACGCTTTGGCGCTGACTACAGTCGGCTGGTTCTGAATAATGACGGTAAGATCAGATATCTCGATCGTGACATGACCAGCATCTGGCGGCGCAAGGCGTTTACGGTCGATGTCACGCCGCCTTCCATACCTAAGTTTATGGAATTCAATGGCAGCGAAATGGCCGCAGTCGTGAACAACACTATATATGGCAACACTGGTGACCAGACCAAGTTCCAGATTGGTATCGAAGACAATCATCCTGGTTTCGGCCCGAACGATGGTCTCAAGAACGGTGGTACCCGCCGCTCGTGGTACCCGCGCCTGTGGTTCCAGAAGATCGATGGCGCAGCCGGCCGCTTTATGCTCGAACCGCAGAATGGTTACGAGTTTCCGATCATACTGCCTGCGATCAAGGATAAGCTCTCTACCGCATATGACGGCGATCTCTCGCCTGATATCGACAAGTTCAATCTTGAGCGTATCGATGGTCATCGCATCGCTGTGATCGAGCCGAAGACCAAAGAGCAGCTGGGCACGCCGGTAAATCGTGAAATGACGATTCAGCACCAGTTCTCGAATTATATCGCCGGTAAGATCAAGTATGTGCTTGAGGTCGAAGACGGTTCAAGAAACTATACCCGCCTCGAAGGTTATTTCAGCATAACTGACAACAAGCGCCCCAATCTTGATCTGCGCCTGGCCACGGCAAAATACAAGCCATTGCCTGACGATGGCAGTCTCAAACTTCTCGCTGACATTGCGAAGGATAATCCCCTCGGCCCGTCGACACAGCCGTTTGGAGCTCTACCCTGGGCCAGCAGTGAGCTCAAGGACAGGGTTAAAGGTTCCAGGGCCGGCTTGCTGGGCGACTGGCGGCATGCTTTTGACCCCGATCAGAAGTTCGTCAGCGGCAGTTTCAGCAGCACCTTCACTTTACCGGGCTACGTTTACGATCGCAGAAATTCTCTGAATTCAGCTGGCAATCTGGCAATAACTGAGAAGAACATCAGCCGCCGCGATGATCCGATGATCAAGTTCGCAGACAGCGATGTTAAAGCGGCCTTTATCGCGGAGAATCCTGGCGCGCCGGGGTTTGCCGAAGACGAAGTCATAGTGTTCGACCTGTCGGTACGCGATAACGTTCTGTTCTGGCAGAACGACGCAGCAGCGCCGTTTGGCAAGATCGTCGACCGTAACAACTTCAGGAATATCTATTATAAATTCACAGAAGATGTAAAAGATGAGCACGGAGTGTTATACTCGAAGCAGTTCGAAGATAACCCGGTCAAGTCGATGGACGATGAAGCGCCGCTGCGGCTGCTGAATGCAGACGGAACGCCACTTTCATACGTCTTCCGTGTCGGCAACGCCGATGTCAAAACAGGGCTGAAAAACAAGAGTGGTAACTCAAGTGGCACTAACTCGTTCTATCTCAAGGTGGTCGATCTTGGTGGCAACTCGCGGGAACTCGATATCGACTTCCCGATCATTCCGAGCCGCTTCCAGATACGCGTTCTCGAATCAACGACCGAAGCTGAAAGAAGCGGAACCGGAGCGAAGTGACATGTGGCGATGTGGTGGTGTCGCGCTGAATCGCGGCGTGACTCTTGTCGAAGTGATAATAGGCATTACCATCTTTGCCTTTGCGGTAATACCTCTTGTTGGCCTTTTCGGCCGCGGCACCACCTTCACCCAGGTCAATGCCGACCATCTGGCAGCCATGCACAGCAGTTCATCGTATCTGCGCGCGCTTCTTGGTCTGCCTGGCCGCGACATTCCGCTTGGCAGCCCGGTCGAGCTCGGCAAAACTTTCGGGTCAGATCCTTCCAACAGTGTGCATATTCCAACCAGTGCCGTGATCAATGGCACTGAGTTCACTTACCGACTGCGCACGCGCTATGTCACCAGAGATCCCGACGAAAAGGATTTCTGGTTCGTTACCATGCCTGATCCTGATACTACAGCTACTATGACGGCCTATAAGAGATATTTTCGTCTCGAATTCGAAGTTATCTGGACATCAAAGATGACAGGCAACACTGAACGTCTCAATCTTTTTGTCTACAAGGCGGATCTCGGATGAAAAGAACCAGTCGCCGTGGCGTTGTCATTGTTCTGGTGGTTGCAACCCTGACCACCTCGCTGATTTTTGCGTCGTTTCTGTTGAGCCGTTCTATCGATCAGAACTTCGAAAAAATCGCGACCAGCGAACGAACACAGCTCGAACTGCTATGCGTTTCCGCTATCGAGGCGGCCAAGCTCAAGATAAGGGCGCACCCGACCGAATTATATGCGGCCTTTCGTTACAAGCATGATGAGCCGGTCGGGAAACGAACCGACGCTTTGTATGAGGCATTTATCGCCGATCTGAGGATCGAGACCCTTGATAACCGCTTCTCAGCTGAGAATGCCGGTCGTTCGGCAAGAGTCACCGCAATCGAACGTATTGGTCTGACCAAGCGTGAAAATGCTCTCGACCCGGGCTATACCGAAGATTACATCCGCATTACCGCCAATGCGACTTCGCAGACTCTTCAGGCCGGAGGCCTCAAAAGCGACGTTTCGATGACAGTAACGATTCAGATGCTGAAAATGGAAGACAGATGAACAGTCATAACATCAAACGACGCGGGGTCACCCTGGTCGAGATAATAATTTCAGTCAGCGTCGTCGCCGTTATCTCAGTTGTCGTCATGCAATTCACCAGCTGGATGACCAATGCTCAGAAGATAACCGCATGGAAACAGAGTGCAGTCGACGATCAGCGCCTCAACGAAATTTTCTGGCAAAAGCACTTTACCGGGGCAACCAGCAGAATCGAATCACTGGTTGTCGATGCACATGGCGTCATAACTACGCCTGCCGTTATCGCAACCGAGCCAGTAATGATTCGCGGTGGCGGCAACGGTAATCTGATGACAGAATACCCGGCTGATGGCAAAGAATGGACAGTATGGGAATTCAAAACCTTCGAAAAAGAAGCAGCTGGCTCCAGTTACATCGAATCTACGGTAACCGGTTTTCTCAAAGGAACTCGACCTTTCATTGAATTTTATGGCCGCGTCAGCCGTGGCGGCGGGGTTGTCAGTGAACAGAGATTGATGTGCAATGTCGACGAAATAAATTCTTCACGACGATTCTTTCCCGACGAAAATGTGACGGTTCTCACTGTTGAATTCGTTGTGAGTTACCCGTTGCATGACAGCATGAAGGTTCGCAAACAGAGTAATTTCAGAATTTCAACAGTTCTTGAGTCTTTCTGACAGGAGAAAAGGGATGTTTATATCAAAAAAAGCCATTGCATTCGTCATTCTTACCGCAACCGCCATGTTGGTTAACCTCGACGCAGCATGTGCGGCCGGGAAAAAAGCAGCGAAGCCAGCAGCTAAAACAGCAGCTAAAACAGCGGCTAAAGCATCGGAAAAACCGGTGGTTGTAGAACAGCAAGCTGCCACTGAGCCAGTTTCGACAGAACCAGCTGTTGCAGAACCTTTTGCTCCGCCTCCCGTTCAGCATTTTTTTGTTGGGCTGCAGCCACAGCATAAGCTGCATGTTCAGGGTTATCTTATCGAAGCCCTGCATTTTGCTCATAATTCGTATGGCTTTATTGCATGGTCGATGCGGTCATCACGGCGCAACCTGCAGGAGACTCTTTTTGAACCACATCTTCAGCAGCTCGATCATTTTATCGCGCAGACGATTGGTCTGGCCGAGCTTTCCAGCAATCTGACCACCACTCCAGAGGGTCTGCCCGAAATCAAGGCACAGCTCGAAAAACTTGGCCGCGCCGTCAAGCTGATGCTCGAAGGCAGCAAAGTAGCTTCTGAAACGGCCGAACCGGGTGAGAAGGTGCAGGAATCAGGGCGCATCCATGAAGAAGTTGGTAAATCAATCCCTGAGCTGGTCGCTGCATTTCAAAAAGCACTGCTGGAGCAGGCTTCGGCAACCCAGCAGATTGACAGCGACAACTGATTTACAGAGCAGCGTAAAACCTTTATAGTATTGCGAATAGTCCGGGCATATCATGCACAGGACTGTTCACGTTTTTGTATGTACCATCAGTCGGGCAGGTATTGCGATGAGTTTGCGCACAATATGCCAGAAAAACATGGCTGTCATCATCTGTTTCAGACATGTTTCTCTTATTTTGCCTGTCAGTCTGGCAGCAGTTCTTCTTCTGCTGTCTGCTTTGCCGCCGGTTTTTCCCGCCGATGCCAGTGTGGCGTTGGAAAAGACGCGACTCGCCTTTCAGATGCAGAAGTGGCCGGATGTTGTTTCGGCAGCCGGTGAACTGCTGGCGCTGGCGCCGGAGCACCTAGAAGGCCATTATATGCTGGCTGTGGCAGAGACCCGGCTTAAGCAGCCGGAATCGGCAATCAAACGTCTGACCTGGCTCAATTTTAAGGTTGTCGACAGTGCGGTTTACCGTCACGCCCTTGCCGAAGCACTGATGCTAGGTGGTCTGCCGGAACAGGCGATTACCCAGGCGCAATATGCGGTGCAGCTGGCTCCTGGTGAAGTAGCTTATCAGAGCTATCTCGCGCAGATTTCAGTCAAAGAACGTGCGTCTCTGACGCTTACGGCTTCTGAGTCTACAACAGCCACGATGACGCCTGTGATGGCCAGCGAAACGATCGATCCGGAGGATCGCTCTGAAGCACCAGATCAGCCTGCCGAGTTGCCGGATAAAGTTGTTGCCAGCCGGTATGAACAATTTATCCGAGAGACTGATGCTGCCTGTGCGAGCAATAGTGAGCAGGTGTTGCTGCTGATTTTTGCAGCGGTCGAAGAAAAGCCTGAGATAATGGCTGATGCCAACTGGTCGCTGTTGCAGAAACGTTTGCAGAGTCCGGTTAAAGATGTTTATCTCGAGACCGTCAGACAGTTTCTGCTGTGGAATGCCGGTGAATTGAGCCTGGAAGAATACCGCAGGCACATTGGCCTATCATCGGTAAAAAAGCTTGCCTGGGAAAAGGACGCAATTCTTACCGAGGTTGCCCGGCATCTGGCAGGGTATGGTGTCATCATCGAAAAGAAGCCGGAAAAGCCTGTTGCCGGAGCGGATTCCGCCAGCTGGTTCGCCGCACTTTCGGAAAATTCCAGAGAAGCCTTTTTTGATGCGCGCTATGACGATGCCTGGGCATTACACATCGCATCGGGTGAAAAAGTTGCAGACGGTCTCTGGCAGTATCAGGCAGCCAGACTGGCTCTTGAACTGTGGCAGCTGCATAATTTCAAGCAGGACTGGCTCGATGTTGCCCGCGAGCATCTGCAGAAATGTACAGACAGCCCGATTTGCGGCGAAAATGCAGGCATTCTGCTTGCCGAAATCAACTTTATTCTCGATGGAAAAGCGGCAAGATGAAAAGAATCGAATTGTGGCTGATTATTGCGATCATTGTGGTTTTCAGCTGGAGCATTCATTTATACTACGACAGATACGCACGGCCGGATCTGCCGGAGAACGTCGAGCCTGCCGAATCGGTGTTTTCGATTGAGGCTCCTGTTCCAGAGCCGGTCATGGCTGAGGTGCCGATAGAAAATGACTCGCCCGACAGGGTGGAGGCTGCTTCGGTGCCGGCAAATATACAGACGAGACCGGCAACCGCCGACCTGCTTACCGCCAAAAAGCTGTCGGCCGATCTGTTGCTCTGGCCATTGCACAAAACCCCTGATTTCTGGCTGTTCAAAGCCTACCTTCTCAAACAGAAGAGCCGGGAAGCAGAAAGAACTCTGGTTGAAGCACTGGAGAAGCCTCAACCATGGCATCTGCGCTTTGTCTTTACCTGGCTGCTCGCTCGGCTGAAATTTGTCGTATGGCTCGAACAGAAGCCGGAAATTATCGAAACCCAGGTGAGAGATGCGATTGTCAGAGTAGTCGGTGGTTTCCCGGCGATGTATGCCGGTAAAAAGTTCGTGTCGGGAGTCGGTTATCTGGCGTCTGATGCTGCCATACTACAATCGGTGGCCTCACAGAAAGAGCTGATTGCCTCGGCCACGGCAGCCCTTGTCGAGGCGGTTAATGAACCAGAGCACTTCGCCCGACGTTTTCTGCAGGACAGAATACGCAGTCAGAGATACTGTCAGAAACGTTGTCGTTCAGCCAATATGCTGCTGGCGCCTCCCGAAATTTCAGAACGTTATGCCGAAGTGGATTATGTTTATCAGGCCCGTCTGCTGCAGATGTCAAGCCTCGGTATCGCAAGGGTAACCGAACCTGAAGCGATCATCGCTGAGCTGGAGCGCAGCTGGGGATTGCCCAATCTGCCTGTCTGCTGCGGCAATGTTTATGTGTTCACTCGTCACCACTGGAGTTGTCCGCTGCATGAACAGCTCGACGTAGAGTTGACCAGAGATGCTGGAGATGCGCTTGACGAAGCCTGGACAACATTTCTGCTGTGCAATCCGCAGCATGTTTCGCTGAATTTTGAATGAACGCTTTTCTGGAGGAACGCTTTGAGTAACAGTGTGAGTAATCCCAAAAATTCTGATAAAACAGCGAAAGTCGAAACCCCTCCTGGTAAGGTCAGTGCTGCTGTCACCAGGTCTGGGGCAGCAAGTACTGATAAAGCCAGGCCTGCCGGCAAAGCCGGCAAGGCTGCAGAAGCAGACAAGCTTGAAGGTATGAGCCCGGATGAAATTGCCGACCGCATTCTTGGCATAGTTGACCAGAATCAGGATGACGAAAGCTTTGACCTCGATGCTTCCAAGTTCTGGTATCAGGCGGCATATAAAGACGAACTCGAAGGTATCTTCAAGGAACGCAACCGACTGCGCATTTTGATCGACCAGTTAAAGAAGCGCGGCTTTACCGAGAATGATATCTATGAACTGTATTCGCGTGTCAGAAAGGCCAAGCTCACTTCAGACAAGGCCGAAATTGAAGCAGAGCAGAGATCTGAGAAGCTGAAAAAGAAGCTGATCAACATCGGAATTGTGCTGGCAACGCTTTTTATCATCGGACAGATGTTTTTCAAATCGAACCAGTTTGCGATAGAACGTGAGAATCAGCGAATTGCCGAAGTTAAAACATTGCAGTGCGATATTGACAAGCCACCTCTTCAGCTCAAAACTGATTTTGACGCACAATGGGTCGAGGTTGTCGGCTTCAAAACCGGCTTGCGAGAAGGCATGTATGTTAAAACAACTACCGGCGCGCACAAAATCACCATTGCCGAAAAGGCGGTGATAGTTTTTGATGCCGACGCAATTTTCAAGATAGACAAGGTAACTCTCGATGCAGCGCTCAAGCGTGTCGCCGCTGTAGATATTTCTTTGCAGCAGGGTCTGATGTCATGGAATATTGACGAAGGCTCTGGCGTGAAGCTGAATTTTAAGACGGTAGATACCGCTCTGGCCGTAAGCTATGGCATCGGAAAAATCGATCTTGCCGCCAGCCCCAGTCGCATCGCAATCAAAGAAGGTGAGACTTCGATTCAAGTCGGTAGAGCTCTGTCGCGAGCCTTGAATGGTTTGATGGAAGCAATTCTCACCGATCCGCCAGAATTCAAAATTTACGACAACTACTGAATTTTTCATTACTGTTGGCAAGCGCCTTGATTTGCTATAAAATATGGGGGTTGGCAAAGGATTGATATGCAAAGCAGTGCGCAGATAATTCATCGCATTCTCACTGAGAGGCTCGACGACAGTGAGATAAAAAACATCGTCGGCAGTGTTAGAGAAGCGGCCGACGGCGATTATTCGAAAGCGCTCGTTGAGATTCTTGAGCAGGTAGCTGATCTGCTCAATGTTTCAGAGCGTCTGCTCGATAATCTGCTGCAGCTGCTGGTCGAAGTAACTTCTGACATTGCCGGCGCTGAGCGCGGCACGCTGTTTCTGGTCGACTCAGAGTCAGGCGAGCTTTTTTCGCGGGTATTCGGTGGTGAAGCCACCGAAGAGATCCGTTTCCCACTCGAAAAGGGCATTGCCGGCGCGGTTCTTGCCTCAGGCCAGATCCGGGTTTGCGAAGATGCTTATAAAGACCCTTTGTTTAACCAGGAAATAGATCTGCAGACAGGCTATCAGACCCGTAACATGATCTGTCTGCCGCTTTCTCTGCAGCCCAGCGGTATGGTAATCGGGGTTCTCGAACTGATCAACGTAGCACAGCTGCCATTGCCTGCCGAAAAGATGGTGATTCTCGAAAAGGTTACCCATAATTCCGCGCGGGTTCTGCATAATGCCCACCAGTTCGAGCAGATACAGCAGGCGCGCGAAAACGAGTCGCACCTGCTCGAAATCACTTCGGTCATTTCCTCAGAACTGCAGCTCAAGCCGCTTCTCGAAAAGATTATGGAAGCGGTAATCATGATTCTCAACTGCGATCGCGCCACGATCTTTCTGCATGACGAGAAGAACAACCAGCTCTGGTCGCAGGTCGCTCTCGGCATGCGCGATCAGGAAATCAGAATCCCGGCGAACCGCGGTATTGCCGGTGAAGTTTTTACGACCGGTAATACGGTTAATATTCCCGATGCCTATAAAGACAGCCGCTTCAATCAGGAAGTCGACCGCAAGACCGGCTATCGCACGCACAACATTCTGTGCATGCCGCTGATCAACAAGCACGGCGTCAAAATCGGGGTTACGCAAGTTCTCAATAAACGTGGCGGCGCTTTTTCGCGCCAGGACGAGCGCAAGCTCGCAAGTTTTTCGGCACAGGCTTCGATTGCGATCGAAAACGCCAAACTGTTCAACGAAGTGCTCAACGCCCAGCATTACAGCGAAAGTATTCTGCGCAGCCTGAGTAACGGCGTCATCAGTGTTAACAACATGCGCCGCATCGAAAAGTGCAATGGCATCGCGCTGCGCATTCTCGGCGCCGAAGAGAGTCAGGTCATCGGCAAATACGCCGATATCACTTTCACCGGCGACAACCACTGGATGGTCGACAGTCTGCGCCGCGTCATCGCCACCAACGATTCAGACAACTTCATCGACACCGAAATCACCAATCTGCAGGGCAAGAAGGTTTCGGTCAACATGACGGTGGTGCCGCTGCGCGACATCCAGGACCAGCCCATGGGCGGTCTGGTCATACTCGAAGATCTTTCGGTCGAAAAGCGCCTTAAAGGCACGCTCGCCCGTTACATGACCAAAGAAGTCGCCGATCAGCTGATGGACTGCGAGGCGCAGCTCGGCGGACAGATGCGCGAACTCAGCATTCTCTTTTCCGACATCCGCAATTTTACTACCATTTCTGAGCAGCTTGGGCCGCAGGAAACCGTATCGATGCTCAATGACTATTTCAGCGGTATGGTCGATATCGTTTTCCATCATGGCGGTATTCTTGACAAGTTTATCGGTGACGCGATGCTGGCCGTTTTTGGCGCGCCCTTCTCGACCGGGGAAGACGCCGATCGCGCCCTCGCAACGGCGATCGAAATGATGCGGGCTTTGCGCAAGTTCAATGCCGAGCGCATGCTCGCCAACAAGCAGACGATCAATATCGGCATCGGTATCGCGACCGACAACGTTCTCGTCGGCAATATCGGGTCAATGAAACGTATGGATTACACGGTAATCGGCGATGGCGTCAATCTGGCGTCGCGTCTCGAGGGGGCCACCAAGTTTTATCATGCCGATATTCTGGTCAGCGAAAAGACTTTCGATCAGTTGAAGTATCGCTATCAGACCAGAGAAGTCGACATGATCAGGGTCAAGGGCAAGAATCGGCCGGTCAAGGTTTTTGAAATTCTCGATCACCACGATCGCCAGTCTTTTCCGAGCCTGGAACAGGTTGTCGATCTCACGCATCGCGGTATCGACCTTTATCGTCAGCAGCAGTGGCAACCGGCGATCGCTGAATTCGAGGCTGCCATAAAGCTTAACCGGCGCGATGAGCTCTGCAAAATGTATGTCGGTCGCTGTTACCATTTCGAAAAGAACCCGCCAGGTCCTGAATGGGACGGCGTCTGGACCATGACTTCAAAGTCATGACTGTGTTATGGCCTGATGCCATAAGGTCTGAACCATGAAGAACGTAAAACGCCCTGCTGAAAAGCCTTTTTCAAAACAGACAGCAAGCCATGGCGCGTTTTCTGTACCCGCCCGTGGCAGTCGCACCGGGGCCTGGAAAAGCATTGCTATGCCAGCCTTTGGGCTGGTTCTGCTCGCATTTTTTGTGTTTCTGATGATAGGTCTTTTTATGCCGGGCCGGTCGGCGGCAGTAGTTGACCATGGTGGTGCCGTGCTGACCGTTCAGTGCGTGCGCGAGGGTCAGATCGCCAGACTCGAAAACGGAATTGCCGAGTTCGTGACAACTGCCGGCGAGCGTTTTATGATCGACCCGCAGGCCGAGGGTTTTCGAAGTCCTGAAGTTGGCAGTCTGCAAAGAGTAGCGCTGGTTCCGTTCAGGCGCGGCGCCAACAACGTGTATCTGGCGCGCATAAGAACCATGCGTAAAATCAGCCAGTATTCACATGAAGCAGGTGGAAAAAGCTGATGTCAGACAGACCCAATGCCGCCGCCGCCCGCCAGGCAGAAGACCTGCAGCTGGTCAGAAAGATCAGAGAAGGTGACCTGTCTGCTCTCGATCGTCTGATCGACCGCTATCTCAATCAGCTTGTAAACTTTTTCAGATATCTGCGGGCGCCAGAGGCTTCGGTAGATGATCTGGTTCAGGAAACCTTCGAACGCGTCATCAAAAAACTTGATGCTTACGATGAACAGAAACGGTTCTCAGCCTGGTTGTTAACCGTTGGGCGAAATCTCTATTTTGATGAGTGCCGGCGTGAAAACCGGCGGCGCGAACATTTGCAGCAGCAGGTGCATGAATCGCCACCTACGCCCGAAGACGAGGTCGTCGAAAGGCAGACTGCCAGCGAACTTTTGCAGACGCTGACGCAGCCAGAGCGCTTTCTTGTCGAAATGCGGGTTTTTCAGGGCATGCCGTTTGCCGAGATCGCTGAACTTACCGGTGAAGTCGAGGTTACGCTGCGCTCACGCTTTTTCAGAATAATGGGCAGACTACGGATTTCGCTCGAAAAAAAAGCCCCCGGTGCGGCCGGGAGCTGCTGAAATTATTTGCACAGGGAAATTTCAGCGCTACTCACTTTCTAATGATGGAATTGTTCCGGTTTCAGTTGAGCCGACTGTCTGCTGACCCATTCGCGATTTTTCTCCGGGCCCCAGGATTACCGCCGGGGCGTTATCGGAGCTCACTCTCACTTTGCCAGAAAGCACTTCGACAGTTGTAAACCGTGACTGAGTCTCGCAGATGAATACTGTACCAAGAACGGTAATAATTCCGTGTGGGGTTGTAGCCGAAAACTCTTCGGTTCCCTTTGCAACTTCAGCCCTTACATGACCCTGCAGAAGATGAAATCCTCGCGGCGCAAGAGTGAGGCGGGCCGGGCCGCTGACCAGCAGTCGCGACCGGTCTGGCAGCGTGATTTCACCTGAATCGTTGGCGAACAGGGCGACCGGGTTGTCGAGCGATACTTCATGCGGTTCGCCACCATTGAGACTGAGTGTAAAAGAATGCTGCGCCGGCAGACTGGCGACATGAGGCGCTCCGGCCGGCGGCAATGTGATTCCTGGCGGTTGATACAGAGCAGTGAACAGGGCAACTGCGATAACTACGAAGGCGAGAGATAACTTCCAGAGCCAGGCGAAGCTGTTACTTTTGCCTGCTTCTGCCGATCTGCCGCGCGAGGAGACAATCGGAGCCAGCGTTTTTATCAGGCGTAGTCTGAGTTCTGGGTGGGTTTCGCCGGCGAAGGCGGTGCCCTCACGCCTGATCAGCTCGAGCGTGTTGATGGTCTGCCGGCATGAAGCGCAGTTCTGCAGGTGCTGCTGAATCCGGTTGTCGGGTGACGACCGGTCGATGATGGCTTCCAGGCTTTCCTGGCAGATTCTGTTGTGTTCGGTTTCAGTCATAAGATTGGTTTTGCGATAATTCGCTCCTGTTTCACTAAACATACGACCGCATATGACAAAAAGTTGCAGTATTGTAAAAAAATTATTCGCCGGGTACACGAATCTGGGTGTGCCAGTTCGGGTTGATTCCTGGCTGGTTCCAGGCGGCATGAAAGAACTCAGGGTAGACAATGTCGAAAAAGTCGGCGACCGCGAGGTTGCTGCGGTCGTCTGGCAGCTTGTCACCACTGGTTACTCTTTGCAGTTCGCTCGCATCGACAGAATCGACCAGCTGCAGGGTGATCAGAAAATAATGCTGGTTGCGGCCATAGGGCTGCAGCATGATCGGTTTTATCTCGAAAAAATTCACCCTTTCACTCAGTACCTTTCTGGTGGTCTGTCCTCTGAACGTTTCTTCACGTGTCAGCCTTAACAGATGACTGGTTTGCGAAGCCGCCGGTTCGACACGATAGTTGATAAATGCGGTTTCGCGATAATTTACGCCGTTCTGCTGACTGACGAGTATCTCATCGAGGCGGGCATGGGTGGGAAAACTCAGGAAGCTGTACATGTTGTGGGGCGGGGCGCCGGTGGTGTACATGACGTTTTCGAAATTATAGACCGAGTTGTAGGGAAGCGGGAAACAGGCGAGTTTGAGGTCGGTGTAGACCTGCCTGATGATTTTGCGCGCTTCCAGCGTCGTTTCGAGGCGCAGCATGCCCTGCAGCGAAGAGCGGGTTCCGGCCCGGATCAGCAGAAAGGTCGTGCCGGCCAGCAGAGCGAGGCAGGCTGCTGCCACCATGATTTCGACCAGGGTGAACCCCGCCGGCTTTTTGCGTGTCAGATGCTGCTTGTGCCCTGTATTCATCATCGTGGACGCTCCAGAATCAGTGATTCGAGAGAGACGGTGCGGTTCTTCATCCAGACTTCGATACGACTGCTGCTTCTGGCCGCTACGGTAACCCTTATTTGAATGGCATTGAGATTGCCGTGGCTTACCGGCTTCAGTTCGATCATGCGTTTAAACATGGCTGCTTCGGCCGGATACTGAATCGGCGAAAACGGATTGAAATCGAGGTTCTGCATGCTGTTGATCTTGTAGCCGGCGGGTGGTGAGACGTTTCCGTCAACGATCAGACGCAGACTGTCGTAACCAAAACCGCGAAAAACCTCGATCGGCTCACGTGCCAGACTGAAAGCGAGAAATTCATAGTATGAATCCATCGCCTGCTGGTTGGAGGAGCGGTTGAGCATGAACATCGACAATGTTGCCACTGCCAGAATTGCCATGGCAAAAACAATTTCGATGAGGGTGAAGCCGGGCTTTTTCATTCGTCTCTCTCCAGCACCCGTTCAAAGGTTGTCCAGCGCGAGATGTTGATCTGGTAAAGATCTTGTTGTCTTTTGAGGGCCGGGTCATAGGTGATGCGATGTTCGACGTCGGGAGCCCAGCGGTCGATCGCCAGCTGGTCGACGGCCAGCGCACCAGAGAGGTCGAGGCGTCGGCTGGCTTTGATATGACCATTGCGATCGAGAATACCCATACTGACCAGAGACGCTTCGATTCTTCTGTCAGTGTTAACAACGATAGGCTGGCCGCGGGTCGCCAGAACGCATATGGTTGTCTTTGTCTGCGACTTCCTGATGCCGCTTTCTATGCGTATGCCGGGCGCAATGAGAATACCACAGCCTTCGACCTCGATATCACCCTCAGCACCAAGAACGACGGGTTCCCGGCAGGCGATGATGCCACGCAGCTTGAGCTTGCGGCTGGTCGGGTTGTAGATGCCGAACTCTTCCAGCTGGCGGCGGGTCAGGCGTTGCCGGGCCCAGATATTGATATGGGCAAAGGGAACGGCTGCCAGCGAGGGATCTTCGATTTGACCTGCCCAGCGCTTGAGATGAAATATCGGTTGTGGCAGTGCTGCTGCCGGTGGCAACTGGTAAGAAAACTCTGTATTCAGGCGTGAAAAGAGGTCTTCATCTCTGAGGTCACGGTAGATGTGGGCGTGCAGATACTGGGTATCGACACCCTGCGGCTGTCTGCCCTTGAAGTTTTGCGGGTTAAAGCAGGCGAATTTTCGTGTCGAAAAGTCTTCGAGCAGTCGCTGGTCATCGATACGGCGACTGTCGAGGTCAGTGTCGCCGCCCGGGCCGGCAAAAATACGTGCTTCGGCCAGCTCGACGAAGAAGCTGGCTATCTGAAGAAAACGCTGTCGGACATCGCCTTCGAGTATCTGTGCCAGGCTCTTTTCGGGCTCTATCACTATTCCGGCGCCCTGCTGCGGTGGTGCCTGGTCGGTAATTCGGGGCCAGCGACCGAGCAACAGGGCATCTTTGATCTCTCTGATGCTGGCCAGCGAATCGTCTTCGGCGAAATCGCCATCGCAGGCCGGCAGGCGTTCCATAATAAAATCGGCAGCGAAGTTGGTCATGACGAAATTGTCATACGCCAGTTCCAGCTCTGGAAACATGGGGTCAGCGAGCCTTTTTACCGCAGCATAAAAATCTGGCAACAATCTGAAAACCTGCTTGTCGGCCGGGTTGTAGAAAAATTCTTTCTGGTGCGGCGCCGGCACAAACTGCATGCGGTTGCCGTCGATGTTCAGATAGACGTGGTTTCCCGGCCGGTTACCGAAACAGACCTTGCCAAAACTGGCTGCGTCGGTGCTATCCTGGCTGACAACCAGGCGGCGGCGTGGCGGATTGAGGCTTGCACCGGCTGAATTCGTGAACTCTTCCTGGCCATTGCGCACAAACAGTGCATAGTCGAGAACATAGCTGCCGGCGTAACTCTCGCGTTGTCTGGCGTTATCGCGCTTCGCCACCACTGCCACCACCTTGTAGTCGTGATGCCTGGTCATGGTGCAGGCGCTGCTGATGATATTTTTGAATTCAGCGCGAGGTTCAACGACGACCCTGAGTTCGATGGTGCCGACACCTTCCTGCCCATAAAATGCGGTGCCGGCCATATCGGTGTTGCGAAAGTCGATAATACGGGCGGTAGCGGTTACCGTGAATCTGGCAGCTGTCTCCATGGTTGCTGCCTGTTGCTGCGTCAGTTCGAGTGGTATTTCGGTTCCGCGCTGGTTTTTTTCTGAGAGGTCGTAATGGCTGCAGTCGATACTGGCAGAACGCTCGACTATCTGTCTGAACAGATTGCCGTCGGGGTTTTCGCTTGCGGCGAGAACATGGGCGAAGGCTTCTTCCATGGCGGCGGCAGCAAGCTGGCGGGCCACTTCCGAAGTCTGAAAACGAAAGGCGCCTGACTTTGCCTGGCGTGCGAAAAAATGCAGCTGCATCGCAAAAATTGTAATTATGAGCAGAACGAAGAGGGCCGAGAACATTGCAATGCCTCGTTTCCTGGAGGTCTCTCTATCCACTGCCATCTTGTGCTCCCATCTGTATGCGCCAACAGTCTACTATCTTGCCATATTTAAGGCAAGCGGCGCTGAAGTGCCTTGTTGGAAAATGTGGAAATTGGCGCTGTGGCATGGTAAATTACCTGCATAAAACTGTTGAACTGGAGACTGGAATGTCAGAGGAAAAAAAGTATCGTCTGGTGACCCGCAGTGATTTTGATGGCCTCGTCTGTGCCGTGCTTCTCAAGGATATGAACATGATCGATGATATCAAGTTCGTGCATCCCAAGGATATGCAGGACGGCAAGGTCGAAATTACCGAACGTGATATCACCACCAACCTGCCTTATGTAGACGGCGCTCATCTGGTTTTCGATCATCATCTGAGCGAAACCATCCGCAATGAAGGGCAGCGCGACAATCACATAATCGAACCAGACGCCATGTCGGCAGCGCGTGTGGTGTATAACTATTACGGCGGCCGCGAGCGGTTTCCCAAAATCTCTGAGGATATGATGGAAGCCGTTGACAAGGCTGATGCGGCTCAGTTCAGTGTGGACGAGATTCTCAAGCCTTCCGGCTGGGTGCTGCTCAATTATCTGATGGACCCGCGCACCGGTCTTGGCCGCTTCAGAACTTTCCGCATTTCAAATTACCAGCTGATGATGGATCTGATCGACTGCTGCAAAGACATGACGATCGAGGAAATCATGGAACTGCCCGACGTGAAGGCGCGTGTCGATCTTTATTTCGAACAGGAAGAGCTGTTCAGAGAGCAGCTGCGCCGCTGTTCGAAGCTTTATCGAAACCTCATCGTTCTCGATCTGCGCGACGAAGAAGTAATTCATGCCGGCAACCGTTTTATGATTTATGCTTTGAATCCGCAATGCAATATTTCGATTCACATTCTATGGGGATTTCAGAAGCAGAACACGGTTTTTGCCGTCGGCAAGTCGATTGTCAACCGCAGTTCGAAGACCAATATCGGCGAACTGATGTTAAAATACGGTGGTGGCGGGCATCATGCCGCCGGCACCTGCCAGATCGAGCATGATCGTGCTGAGGCGGTTCTTAAGGAACTGATCGCAAAGATCACCCACGACGGCTGATCGGCCGTTTCAACAGTTAATTCTGGCGCCGGGCCCTGCTGGTCTGGCGCAGATTGTATTTTATAATGCACCAGAGAGCGGCGACGCCATCGCGCCAGCCGATTTTTTTGCCTTCTTCATAGGTGCGGCCACTGTATGAAATGCCGGTTTCGTAGATGCGAATACCTTTTATCCGTGCGATTTTGGCAGTAATTTCGGGTTCGAAGCCAAAGCGGTTTTCTTCGATTTCAATGCCGGCGATGGTTTCGCGACGAAAAGCCTTGTAGCAGGTTTCCATGTCGGTCAGGTTGAGATCGGAAAACATGTTTGACAGCAGTGTCAGCAGCTGATTGCCGACTGAATGCCAGAAATAGAGAACGCGATGCGGTTCGCCGCTGACGAAGCGTGAGCCATAAACGACATCGGCCTTGCCGGCGAGAATCGGGTCAATCAGGCGCTGAAATTCGTTGGGGTTGTATTCGAGATCGGCATCCTGAACTATTACTATATCACCGGTCGCGGCGGCGAAGCCCGAACGCAATGCCGCGCCCTTGCCCTGGTTCCTCTCGTGAAAGATGGTCCTGGCAACCTTGCCGGTCAGGCGTGTTTCGATAATGCTGCGGGTGTTGTCGGTCGAGCAGTCATCGACGACGATCAGCTCCTTGTCGATGCTGAGAGGAGCCTGACGCACCAGATCGACGATTTTTTCGACGGTGCTTTCTTCATTATAAACGGGAATTACGACTGAAAGCTTCATTGTAACCTCGGGCCGCTGTAGTTTAAATGCTTATTTAACCGGTTTCCATGCGGCAAGCCGGCTTTTGACCCGGCTGACCTGAGCGGCCGACAGGTGCTGTTCGACTTCGCGTCTAAGTTTCTGGGCATCTTTATCGCCTTGCTTTTCGGCAAGGTTATACCAGAAATAGGCTTCTTCAAAGTCCCGGTTAACGCCTTCACCGTTTTCGTAAAGCGTGCCGAGGCTGAACTGGGCGGTTACATTATTGCGCTCAGCTGCCTTGCGATACCATTCGGCTGCGACACTGTGGTCTTTCTCGACATGCATGCCGCAGTAATACATGAAGGCAATATTGACCTGGGCTTCCGGGTTCCCGTCTTCGGCTTCGGGCAGAAACATGAGAACTGCCTTGCGGTAATCGCCTTCAAGATAGGCCTTGCCTGCTTCTTCGAGAACCGGCATCTTTTTGCCGCAACAGCCGGCAGCAGCTATGGCGACCAGAATTGCGAGCAGAACCGACAGGTTCTTTACAATGTTAATCATTATCGGCATTCCTTATTGGACTATCCTGAATCTATATTTTTTTTGACGGTTTGTAAAGGTAGAGATTGGCAGTTGGCAATTCAGACACTGGATAATCTGGCAAAATTGTTTTACCATGGCTGCTGTAAATATAACCTGAAGAGAGAAAGGTCTTAATGAAGCGACGACTGAGCATGGCTCTGCCATTGATTTTCGCTTTTGTTCTGACTTTGCTGCCTTTTGGCCTGCTCGAATACAATCAGCATCAGCGCAACAAGATTCGCAACGAGCGTGAGATAACGCGCTGGGAGCAGTCGGCCGGCAATTACCTGCAGCTGTTCAGGTCGCTGTGGTCTTTTGAAATGCAGATAATCAGGCGCTTCTTTATATTGAACAAAAATTTGAGCCGCTATCAGAAGAACGAGTTCATTGGCGGCGACAGTTTAATGAGTGAAGTGCGGCGTACCTTTCCGGCGAAGTTCATGCCTGAATATTTTTATGCCGGCTTTGTCAGCGGCAACAGCAACAGTGTGAACATGTTCGAAGGCGAAGGTTATACGAAACTCAAGCAGAGGTTCTTCAAAAGAATTCTGGACGGTCTGTCCCGACCGGAGGGAAGTTACAGCAGCAGCGAACTGAACAGTCTCAATGCGACCGTTCGTGGCGCCTTCGGCGAAGTAATGGATTTTGAGCTTCTGCGTAACTTTCGTGCTGGAAAGATTTCTGCAGTGGTTTATGAGAGCCGCTCGGCTCTGCTGGTCTGGGACAGCATAACCATTGCTTCGGGCCAACAGCTCGTTTACCTGATGATTTTTTCTCCGGAAACGCTGGACAGGGTAGGTTCGATGCGTCTTGCCAGCGAGATTCTCGGCCGTCGCTATAAGTCGGTAAGTTCGGTTATCGTGCCGCTGCGTTACGCAGAAGAGCGGCTTGAGCCAATTTTCGACCAGTATCTCGACGAAGATAGCCGCAGCAGGGTATTGCAGTGTGTTAACGAACTCGACAAGCCCGGGCGAAGTCGTGATCAACTGTTGCCGCCAGGCAAGTTCGTCGAATATCACGGCCTGCGAATCATGCGTGAATTTATCGATTATGCGGTACCTTATGAAATATGGATAATGAGCCGTGGCGAGCTGGGCAGAGACAATCGAGAACCATTCATAAGCTTTGTTTTGCGCCTGTTTTTTTATACTGCCTGGATCCTGGTTTTTGCCCGGGTGATGATCAGTGGCAACCCGGTTGGCATCAGTCTTAAATCCTGGCTGACTCTGACTTTTATGGTTGTCGGGGTTTTGCCACTGGTGGTGTTTTATGTCGCCGGGCTTTTTCATGTCGATGCATCTGCGTTCCGGCGTGAGCAGGAGGCCATAAAGGATGCTCTGCAGCAGCTGGAAGAAGCCGATACCTCAGGAGAAGAACTGCTGACCGAGTATCATAATTTCTGCCTGCGTCTGGAAAACGATCCCGAATGGATTGCCGCCATGACGAAATGGGATGAAACAGCCTGGGATAAAGCGATCAATGAATTACCGGTTAAGTTTGCTGATGCCGGACTCAGCATCGATGCCGCCTATGTTTACCCGCCTGATATTGCAAGTATGAATTCACGTTTATACCGATTCTCGACTTCTGACTACGATGAGTCGCGCGAAAATGCCACCTTCAATTTATACGGAAACTGGATCAAGAAAGCCTATTTCAGCGTTGCGCCGCAGGTCATGCTTGGTGAAGAGCCTGAACTTCAGATGTTCACAGGGCGAAGCGGCAAAGAGATCATGCGCTATTTTCTTTCGAATCGTGGAGATCTTGAATTTGTCGACTTCAGCGATGAAAAATATTTCATCTATCAGAACTTTCTTCTCAAAGATGGCGCTGTGCGCAACTGGTATTTTTTCAGAATAAGTATCTGGCGGGCATTTGAGCAGTATCTGCGCGAATCGGTTTTCAGCCTGCAGAATATTTTCTCTGACAACGTCTATGCCATCGCCGAAGTAAAGGGATTACGCTCGATAACTGTTTTCCCGGCAGACGACAGCAGAGATGCCTTGTTGATCAACAGCCGGGTCGGACATCTTATTGAACTGGCGGCTGTCAACAAGACAAGTATTGTAGAACAGAACGAAGATCATCTCATGGTCGTTTACCCCTGTGTCAAATCTGGTCCGTTCATTCTGACAACTCTGGTGTTTTTCAAGAACTTCCGGGTTCGCGCCTATCAGCAGGAAATGATTCTTTCGTTCATCGTGGTTCTCATGGCACTTCCGGTTTTTATGATCGCCAGACTTACGGCTGAATATCTAGTAAAGCCGCTTGTCGATGTCGAAACCGGTCTGACCAAAATTTCTGCAGAAGATTACTCGCAACAACTCAGGCTGAATCGTGACGACGAGCTTGGCAGGCTCAGCCATGCCTTCGACAAGATGCTCGATGGTATCAAAGAACGTCGTAATCTCGGCCGTTTCGTTTCGGCATCACTCGATCAACAGGTTGCTATCGATGAAAAAGCCGGGCACAAAGCGATGGAAGGAAGATTTGGCGCGATATTGTGCTCAGATATCAGATCTTTTACCTCTCTCAGTGAGCGGTACCCGGTTCGTGACATCGTTACCATGCTGAACCAGCATCTTGCCGCGATGTCCTCGTGCATAAAGCAGCAGGGCGGCATGGTAGAGCAGTTTGTCGGTGATGCCATAATTGCCATCTTTTATGGCGAAAGTCTGGGCGAGGCTGCTGAACACGCAGTAAAGGCCGCTGAGGCAATGATCGAGAAGCATCGACAGATCAGTGAGCAACGTGCTGCCGAAGGCGATTTTGCATATGCCTTCGGGGTTGGTATAGAGGTTGGGCATCTTCTGTCTGGTACAGTCAAAGCTGGAAGTCGTCACGAATATCTTGTCGTCGGTGACGCACGCGTGCGGGCTGAGGCTCTTGAAGGGCTTTCCAAAACCGGAACGTATACCAGGATCATGGTTTCTGACAAAGTTTATGCTCTGACCAGGGGGCTTTATGATTATGTGAAAGCGGCTGACAGAGATGTCTATGAGGTAACTGGTCGAGCCGGGGGCAAGGCATGACGCTGCACAGAAGTCTGTTTTTTACGCTGGTTTTCATCGTCATTCTTGTTTTGACACTTCGACTGGACAGCCAGCTGATTCGAAATGACCGTGTAGAAATGGATCAGCTGTCACAGGCGATTCATCTCAATACCCGCGTGCGCCAGGAAGCCAATGTTCACACGCTTGTGCAGAAGACCTTCAGCCAGTTCCGTGATCTGATATCGCAGAACCACAAGGCGCTTTTCCGATTTGCGTGGTCTCCCGATTTTATCGACAGAAACCTGCCGAAATATTCACTGGCAATAGCGCTTGTCGACAAAAACGGCGCTCTCATCGATTCGGCCGACCTGCGTGGAAAAACTGACCCGGAGCTTATTGCCAAATTCGTCTACGTTGATTACCTGAAATTTCGCAAATACAAGGAAGACGTGCTTTTCAACCCGAAGCATGCCGAATTGCGGCAATATGCTGACCGGTTACTTGGCGAATACATTGGTTGCCCGGTTGATCGGGTTGCATTCATGCAGATGCGCGCCGGTCGTCTGACTACTTTCAGGTCAGCTGAGGAGCTTATCGGCATTTACTGGGATAAGATGGCGGTCTCTTCAGATCAGCTGATATATTTTTTCTGTCGACTCGATCTGCATGAAATGCCAGATCTGCATATTTATCGGACGATTGCCGACTCAGAACAGACCGACAGCATGATGACGATGTTCTTTGACAGTCGCAGCGGCAAATTTGTGACCGGCAGCGGTGATAAAGCTTCCTCCAGGGAATCTGAAGTAGCTTTCGCCAACCGGGTCTGCCGGGATATTGTTTCGCGCAACGACAGATCACGGCGGTTGCGTACCGAAGTGTTCCGTCAGGGAAGCCTGACAGTAGTCGTTGGCCGGGAAGTTGCCGGAACAGGTCTGCTGCCGGTCGTCATTGCAAGATTGCATGGCTCTTCCGAGTCATATGCGGCACAGTCGACAAAAATTCTTGCATTTGCCGGAGCCAGCCTGGTTCTGCTTCTATTCGTGCAGACCGTTGTGTTTGGTCGTGGTCTTAGATTGAGTGTCGGTAAGGTTCTGATTCTCGCCAGCATGTTTGCGATATTCATGCCTTTCATGATGGGGCGTTCGATTTTTCAGCTGATATTGCGTGAGGCCTCTGAAACAGAGAGACTGAAAATAGAACGCAATCTGCACAACACTCTTTCGGGACTCGATTCGGGAGTTCGTCTTTATAACGCCAATCTGTTCAGAAGTTTTTTGAGTTCGTTCGCTCATCCTGAGACGCTGAGTGCGTTGAAGAAAGCGCGTATTCAGCAGGTTCTTTACGATAAGTCCGTCGGTGACAAGTCAAAAATCAACGTAAAGGAGTATGACGGCGCCGTTCTTAATATTGCTGAACGCGCTTTTGCTCCTTTTGTAACCGGATTCGAAACGGCTGGCGATGCAGAACGACGTGCCAATGCAATATTGGTTATGGGGCCAGATGGTTTTATTCGCTACTACGATCGTTTCAAGCGTGAAGTTGTCGGGCATACCGCAGATTCCCGCCATGACTCGATGTTCATGCTGCTCGACATGTATCGCAAGACTATCGAGAAGTTCTTTCCCCGCAGCGATTTTGTTGCCGGCCTTATCGACCACAAAAAAACCGCTTCAGCCGAGGCACTCGAAAAAGCCATGTATGACGAAATCAAGTCGCAGCTGATCGATTCGGTAGGCACTGAACGCTTTTATGATCTGTTTTCGAGGCTGGAAGGTCTCAGCAGCATGCGCACCAGTATCGGCACCACTCTTTTCGCCGTTTTTCCGTTGCGAATCAATGGCCTGATTGAATATTTCTGCGGAATTGGCTGGGATGAATACGCGATTGGTGAATCATATCTCAAACGGGCCTTCTCAGAGATCGTCAACGTTAATAATGGTCGCAAAAATATCAGCTCGTTGCTTGACCTGCTCGATCCGGCTGTTCTGATAATGGCAACGCCGGTTCTGGTTCAGACTTTCAGTGGCTTCCGGGCCGAATCTTTCTTCTCACAGACGACAGAATCGCCACGTTTGTCTGCCCTGATCAGAAGTGCTTCGCGTAACCGGCGTCTGTTGCGACATGTCGGCACTGGTGATGATCAGGCAATTTATCAGGCGCTGCCCGGCAGATATCTCGGCCTTTATACGCTTGGCGGCCGTCAGGATACTTCACATCTCGACCGAATCGAATTCTGGCGAAACGTGATTTTCATGTCGGGTATGGTGATTTTTCTGATATTTGCGGTGCTGGCAGCAGTGAATATCAGCAGATCGTTTACCGGACCGCTTGAACATCTGCTTTGGGGTCTCAATTGTATCGAAGCCGGCAATTATGATGTGAAACTCAAGGACAGCCGTGAGGATGAATTCGGCTCGATTTCACGCGCATTCAATCGCATGGTCAAAGGCTTGCGCGAACGCAATGCTCTCGGCAGCTTTGTCTCTGAATCTGTGCGCCGTCTGGCCAGCAACCCGGAACTCTTTGAAAAGGCGCGCCAGGGCAGTGAGGCAAAATTTACCATTCTTTTCGCAGATTTCGATGGCTTTACCGAGTTTGCTGCCGAAGCCAGCGAACAGCAGGTGCAGAGGAAACTCGAGTTCAGTCTCGAAAGATTTTTCCGTTATGCCGAAGAATATGGCGGTGAGGTCGACAAGGTTATCGGAGAAAAGCTTCTTATAGTGTTTTCGCATGAGCAGCACGGCAAAAAAAATGCTGCTGTCGCTGCCATCAAGCTGGCCCGAAGAA